>JAEEGH010000780.1_pt1 | contig 99622 bp, 80 predicted proteins | sample 9134181 | NCBI WGS metagenome assembly JAEEGH01 (sample SAMN16246544, study PRJNA631951) | gut metagenome | biome: gut microbiome; feature: rumen; material: DP-attached | host: Bos | place: Iran: Karaj | collected 2018-10
TTGATTTTAAGCCGTAATCTTATGATTAATAAGCGCCCAAAAAGACTTGTCGCAATGTTTATTATTCATTTTATTACAATTTGTTTGACGTATCCGCATGGAATAAGATATACGCTGGTTTCGCTTGGATATTCTGCTTTTTGTTTTGCATTTTAATATTGGGTTTACAAGATTTTAAAATCTAAATTTTCATGTTTTTTGCCAACAAATGTTATTGAAAATACAACGATAATCAGAAAACCTTCTGGTTCAAAAATCAAACTGGCAGATTATAATCTAAATGAACGACAAAGCACTTTTGTTTTGGAAAATCTTCATAATAAAATGAGTTATAAAGAAATCAGCGAAAAATATTATGTAAGCATTTCAACAGTAAAAAAGATTTTTGCCGATGTTTTTAAGCTGTTCAATGTCAGCAATTTAGAAGAACTGCGCATTTTGCTTTTGCAGTATCAGGTGGAAGAATAAGTTTTCATTTTTTGAAAGAAAATTACGTTGCCGTTCACTCCTTGATTTTAATTTGATTTACGCGAACGGAGATGATATCCAATCTGCATTGCTGGGTGCGAGCGCAAGTGCGTTAAAATACCGCTGCCCAGCAGCCGCAGATTTGATGTCATCGAAGTTGATGTAAATCAAATTATGATAATCTTTATTTTCAACGCAACTTTTTGATTTTAAAAGTAGACCTTCTTATAATGCGTTTGCTCTGTTGTTTGTTTTCCCGCTAATGACAAAGATTTTTAAATACACTATAATTTTGCCAATATTTTAAAACAAAATGCTTTAAGCAGTCAGAGGATGGAAGATGAAAGCAATTGAATTGGAAAAAGCTTACGAACCAAAAAGCTTTGAAGACAGAATCTACAATGAATGGGAATCTAAAGGTTATTTTAAGCCTGTATCTGATGAAAAGAATCCTGTACATTGCCAGTGTGCAGCTTGTAACGAAAAAACAAATACATATTCAGTCGTCATTCCTCCTCCAAATGTAACTGGTGTTCTTCATATGGGACATGGTCTCAATAATACTCTTCAGGACATCGTAGTACGTTATCACCGTATGAAGGGCGACAATACTCTTTGGGTAACTGGTACAGACCACGCTGGAATTGCTACACAGAACGTTGTTGAACGTCAGCTTAAAAAAGAAGGAAAATCTCGTAACGATCTTGGCCGTGAAAAGTTTATTGAACGCACCTGGACTGTAAAAGAAGATCATCATAATACAATCGTAAAACAGCAGAGAAAACTTGGTAATTCAACTGACTGGGAGCGCGAGCGCTTTACAATGGACGAAGGTTTGAGCAAGGCTGTTCGCGATGTATTCGTAACTCTTTATGAGCGCGGACTTATGTACCGTGGTAAACGCCTTGTAAACTGGTGCCCACGTTGTGGTACAGCCCTTGCTGATGATGAAGTTGACCACGAAGATACTCAGGGTGCAATGTATCACCTTTATTATGAATATGCTGATGGAAGTGGAAAGATTGAAGTTGCAACAACTCGTCCGGAAACTTTCTTTGGTGATACTGCCGTTGCCGTAAATCCAAAAGATGAACGCTATAAGTCTATCGTTGGAAAAATGCTCAAGCTTCCTCTTACCGGAAAAGAAATTCCAATCATTTCAGATGATTATGTTGATATGGAATTCGGAACCGGTATGGTAAAGATTACTCCTGCCCACGACCCTAACGACTGGGAGGTAGGTAAGAGACATAATCTTGAAGTAATCAATCTTCTTACTCCGGATGGACGTATGAATGAAAACGTTCCAGAAAAATACCGCGGACTCAAGCCAGAACAGGCCCGTGCCCTTGTAATAGAAGATTTGACAGCTGCCGGCCTCTTTAAGGGTGAAGAAAAAATGGTTCACTCTGTTGGACACTGCTACCGCTGTAAGACTGTTGTAGAGCCATATTTGAGCGACCAGTGGTTCGTAAAAATGAAGCCAATGGCAGACAAGGCTCTTGCTGCCTGGAAAAACGGAGAAATCCAGTTCTTCCCACAGAAATGGGAAAATACTTATGAACAGTGGCTCGTTAATATCCGCGACTGGTGTGTAAGCCGCCAGATCTGGTGGGGACACAGAATTCCTGTATGGTACTGTCAGAAGTGTGGCGAAGTTATTGTAAGCCGCACAGACCCAACCAAGTGTCCAAAATGTGGCTGCGGTGCCGAAGACCTCAAGCAGGATGAAGACGTTCTTGATACCTGGTTCTCTTCTTGGCTTTGGCCTTTCTCTACACTCGGATGGCCTGCAGACACAGACGACATGAAGAAGTTCTATCCTACAACAGCTCTTGTTACTGCATACGACATCATCTTCTTCTGGGTTGCACGTATGATTATGGCTGGTCTTGAGTTTACAGGAAAAGCTCCTTTCCATGATATTTACATTCACGGACTTGTTCGCGACAAGCAGGGCCGCAAAATGTCTAAGTCTCTTGGAAACGGTATTGACCCTCTTGATGTTATTGATGTTTACGGTTCTGATGCCCTTAAGTTTACACTGGCCTTTATGTGTGCTCAGGGACAGGACGTTTTGATTGATAAGGATTCATTTAAGCTTGGTTCCCGCTTCTGTAATAAAGTCTGGAACGCATCACGCTATCTTCTTGGTAACCTTGAAGGACGCAACCTTGTTCCTGTAACAGATGCAGACCTTACAGAACTTGACAAGTGGATTTACGGCCGCCTTAATCATGCTGTTAAGACTGCCCGCGAAGCTCTTGATTCTTACCGCTACAACGACGCCGCTTCTGCTCTTATGGAATACTTCTGGAACGAGTTCTGCGACTGGTATGTAGAAGCTACAAAAATCAACTTTAAAAATGGTGATGACAAAGAAAAAGACCGCCAGGCTTCAGTTCTTATGAATATCCTGGAAGAAAATCTTAGACTTCTTCATCCATATATTCCTTTTGTTACAGAAGAGATTTATGGAAAACTTCCGCTTGCAGAAATTGCTGCTAACCGCAAAGCTGCCGGCAGTCAGAAAATTGCTTCTAACAGTGATTACGTTGGAATGCTTATTAATGCTCCATATCCTGAAACTGCTTCTGAGCGCGATAACGAAGAAATTTCAGTTCGCTTTGAAACTCTAAAAGAGCTTATAAGTAAAACCCGCGCCCTTCGTACAGAATGTGGAATTGATCCTGCAGAAAAAATCAACATTGCCATTCTGGTAGAAAAAGCTTCTGCTGCAGAAGTTGCCCGAGAAAAAGTTGAAATGATTCAGCTGCTAGCCGGAGTTGCAAAAGTTGACTTTGTTGAAGCAAAACCTGCATCTTCTATTGGAACTGTAGGAAAAGGATTTGAGTCTTTTATAATTGTTGACGAGAATATAAATAAGGAACAACTTATTGCCCGTTTCCAGAAATCTATTGAAAAAGAAACTGGATACGCAAGAATGAGCGAGAATAAACTTAATGGAAATTTTGCAAAGCACGCTCCTGCAAATCTTGTAGAAGAAGAAAAGGAAAGGCTTGCAGAAAGTCAGCGTAAGATTAAGACTCTGGAAGGATATCTTGCAGATTTAAAATAGGGGTGCCATGTCAAAGATTCACTATGAGATGAAAACAGATAAGCCTCAGAATATGAATGAGCAGCAGATGAAGCAGCTTAGCAGTATTCATTTTGCTCCATATATACAGCTGGCTACTGGTCTTATAGGCAAGGCACGCCATGCAGGTGGAAATATGTTCCGCCACCAGATGGATACTTTTGCTATCCTTCTGGACTATGGCTACATTGACCCGGTTCTTTTAAAGGCATCAATCATACATGATACTATAGAAGATATACCGGGTTTTATTCCTTCTTTAATTACAACTGCAGATGATGACGGTCCGGAAGTCCTGAAACTTGTACACGAAGTTACCCGCAGTGAAGATGAAAGTAAGAAACAGTTCCTGTGCAGAATTCTTGATGAAGGCAGTCAGAAAGCAAAAATCTTAAAATGTGCTGACCGTATTTCTAATATGATTTCTCTTGGTTATGTTACAGATCCTGCTTTTATAGAACGCTATTGTGATGAAACCGAATATTTCTTACTGCCAATGGCACTGGAAGTAGACTTTAATATGTACCAGGAATTGATTAGTCTGATTATGACCCGCCGCCGTTATCTTGAAGACGGCGGATACTTTGATACCAGAAAGAAAGAACACTCCGGAAAGGAATAATTCTTTCTTTTTTATTTTATTTTACACTCCATTCAAGAAGTTCATCACCCTTATTGGTAAATACAATCCAGATATCCTGACAACCGGTTATTTTCTGATTGAATTCAGCATTTACAGAAGTAAAGCCTTCTTTTATAGAGGTAGCTTTTGGTTTTATTACGGCAAGAGTCTCTGATGCCTTGTTTATGCGAATCTGAATGCTACCGCTTCCCTTAACCTTTGCTTCAATAACATCAGCTCCCTGACCAAAATCAACATTTTTTACGAAAATCCAGGCTCCGTTACTTTCTGCTCTAGCCGCAATCTTTTCAGGGTTTTCTATATCAGAATACCAGATATCTGCGGAAGTAAGCATTGTTGTACCTGCAACTTTTTCAAAAGGATTAAGATTTTTTATGGCTGAAAGACCTTTGCGGCTTCCTGTAGTTTCTTTAATATCCGGAACTTTTTCATCTATCTGAATTTCGTCTACACACATGCTTCTGAAGCCGCCGCTGGTAGGAGCTTTTTCCTGTAATGTAAGGGTGTGGTAGAGAAGATACCATTTATCATGAAACTTTTGTAAGTGAGTATGATTGTTTGAATAGTTTAAGCCCATTTCTCCGGGATTCTTAAAATAATGCTTTTGATAAACCCAGGAATCTGCATCCAGAGGAGTTTTTGAAGTCATGTAACACATAGAGCAGGTTGGGGCTTTTTCTATATCTTTAAATGGCCATTCGGAACGCTCATCCCAGCTGGTATTGTAGGTATAAACATAGGTACCGTTCATAAAATCAATTTCGTTTGCTTCAAAACTGTAGGGAGCTTTTATCTGTACAAAGTCGCTTGCAAAAGAAATCATGTCTTTGCCAAGTTTTACAATATTTGCACTGCCCGGCATGGCTTTTGTTCCGCCGTTTTTACCGATTCCGGCTCCGAATACCAGCCAGCCGTCTCCCTTGTCATCAATGCAGACTCCCGGATCAAAAGGATTTGGACAGTTTTCGAGGCCCTTCATTCCCTGTTTTATAAGAGGCTTCTTTAATGGATCGCTCCATGGTCCAAGAGGAGATGTTGCAGTAATTACACCGACTCCGGTTCCGTTGTTTGAAAAGTAAAGGTAAAAATGGGTAAGACCGTCTTCTTCTACGCGGGAACAGATTGAAGGGGCCCAGCTGTTGTAAATCCATGGGGCAATTTTGCCTACGTTGATTTCTCCGTGATAAGTCCAGTTGACCATATCATCTGTAGAAAAACAAACGAGTGATTTGATTTTATCATAGGTGTTTTTCTGGGCCTTTAAGTATTGTTCATGGTCATTTGTTCCATAAACATAGATGCGTCCCTGGTATTCAACAGATGTCGGGTCTGCACAAAAGACGTTTGGCGAAATAGGGTTTGAGTTGTTAATGCCCTTCCATAAATTTCTGCTTAAGCTCATGGCTTCTTCTCCTTTGGTGGCACATGAAGCAAGTAAAAAACTTGTCATGGTAAAGAAAATTAAGTGTTTAATAAGGTATATTCCTGAATTTTTCATACAAGTAAACTTTAGACCAAAAATACCGTAACTCAATTAATTTTTGTGTATTTTTTTATAACTTTTTGTGCAGTAACAGGGAGAATAGAAATGGGTGGACAGTCTGGCCGGATTTGATAAAAAATAAACATATAGACTATTTCACCAAAATTCATTATTTTATAGATATAAAATTTAATCTAATTTTTTAGGAGATATACAATGGCAGATGTAAGAGTTGCTATTAATGGTTTTGGCCGTATTGGTCGTTTGGCTTTCCGTCAGATGTTTGACGCAAAAGGATATGAAGTAGTTGCAATCAACGATTTGACAAGCCCAAAAATGCTTGCACACCTTCTTAAATATGATACAGCACAGGGTGGATTCTGCGGAAAAATTGGTGAAGGAAAACACACTGTTTCTGCTACAGATGATTCAATCATCGTAGACGGAAAAGAAATCAAAATCTACGCTGAAAAAGATGCAGCTAACTGTCCATGGGCAGCAAACAAAGTAGACGTTGTACTTGAATGTACAGGTTTCTATACATCTAAGGATAAGGCTCAGGCTCATATCACTGCTGGTGCCCGCAAAGTTGTAATTTCAGCTCCTGCTGGAAACGACCTCCCAACAATCGTTTACAATGTAAACCACAAAACTTTAACAAAGAACGACAACATCATTTCTGCAGCTTCTTGTACAACAAACTGTCTCGCTCCAATGGCTAAAGCTTTAAATGATGCTTACCCAATCCAGTCTGGAATTATGTCTACAATCCACGCTTACACTGGTGACCAGATGATTCTTGATGGTCCACAGCGCAAAGGTGACCTCCGCCGTTCACGTGCAGGTGCTCAGAACATCGTTCCTAACTCAACAGGTGCTGCAAAGGCTATCGGTCTTGTAATTCCTGAATTAAACGGAAAATTAATTGGTTCTGCTCAGCGTGTTCCAACACCTACAGGATCTACAACTCTTCTTTTTGCTGTAGTAAAAGGAAAGGATATCACAAAAGAATCTATTAACGCTGCTATGAAAGCTGCTGCTACAGAATCTTTCGGATACAACGAAGACGAAATCGTATCTTCTGATATCATCGGTATGCGATATGGTTCACTCTTTGACGCTACTCAGACAATGGTATCTAAGATTGATGACGATACATACCAGGTAGAAGTTGTATCATGGTATGATAATGAAAACAGCTACACATCTCAGATGGTACGTACTATTAAGTACTTCTCTGAAAATTGCTAAGTCTGTTTTCTGAGTGATAAAGGGCGTCTTGCTTTAAGTAAGGCGCCTTTTTTTGTTTTAAATGAAGTACTTAATAGTACGTTCGATTGGAGACAAAAAGAGAAAAAAGTTTGCCACTACATTTGCGGATGCAAATGTTAAGCGAAGGTAGGGTAGATTGCAGTTATAAAGAGAATTACGACCTTCGCAGCTCAGGTTTTAACGGATTTTCGATTATCGGCGGGGTAGAACAATTAAATACTTCTCTGACACACCGGCCGCGTGAGCGGCTGGTAAAATAATTTTATAATGTGATATACTTAAAAAAGTTATGTCACAAAATAAGCTTCCTTTTCTTATTTTAGTTTTTCTTTCTCTTCTGCTTTTTTCCTGTAAGCATAATAAAGATGCTACGGAAAGCAGCAGCTTTAGCGTAAACATTGCCGAATGCGAAAACGGCAGTGTGGAAACGTCTAAAAAGAAGGGCTTAAAACCTGGAAGCGAAATAAAGCTAAAAGTTCAAGCAGATTTGGGCTATGAACTGGACTATCTTAAGGTTACAGATATTAACGGAAAGGAAGTTTCTCTGAATGTTATAAAAGAGGGACTCGAATATTCTTTTGTAATGCCTGCAAGCAGAGTAAGTGTTAAGTCTGGCTTTAAGAAGAAAGTTTACCGGCTTTCACTTTTAGCTTATGAAATGGCGGATGATTCCGGCGCCGGTGGAGAGCAAGGCGCCGGTGGAGATAATTCCGAAAGTAACTTTGTCCCAAGCGATAATGCAGAACTTATTCCTGATAAAAGCGAAGATATCAATTTTGGAGACAGCATCTCTCTAACAATAAAATGTGATGAAGGCTATATTTTTGATTCAGTAGAGATTAAAGACAGCGCAGGAAATAATCTTTCCTATAATAAAAAAGACTCTGTCATTACTTTTACGATGCCTGCCAGCGATGTAAGTATTAAGGTTTTGATTATAAAGCTTTTTTCTGTGAACTTTGAACTTGGCGGCGGTTACTTTTATTACAAAAATGCTTCTGAAGAAATAAGGGGAAGTAGCCTTGTTGTTGAAAAGATTGCTGATAGTTCCTGTGCAGAGCCCCCTTATATCCTTATCAAAAATAAAAAAACAACGATTAATGATTTTGCAAAAGACGGGGCAAATTTTATCTGCTGGTGCGAGGATGAAGAAGCAACAAAGCTTTATGATTTTTCTAAACCGGTTACAAAAGATACTACAATTTATGCTTTGTGGGCTGAACCTTTCCAGACAAGGCCTGTAAAAATCCCTTCCGGCTTTAGCGGAAGTAATGGAGATGCGGATTCGTATATGGCCTTTGGTGACTGGCCCCGCTCAATTAAAAAGGCAGATGTTACCGTGAACGAGGCTTCTTCCGTGCAAAAAGGCTTTCTTACTTTGTACATGGGGGATGACCAGAATTATTATGTTAAAAATGATGATATTTACTACAAGCTTGAAAGCCTAATCTGGAGGGTTTTAACAGACAATTACAGGGGAAGCGGCAAGGCCCTGTTACTTTCTGAAGAGATTCTTTATTCCGGCATTCCTTTTTATGGAGCAAGGGCAAATTCAAGAAGTCTGGACGGTAAAGAAATCTATTCAAATGATTATAAGTATTCAAATATAAGGGCTTTTTTAAATGGGAAAGAAAATGCCTTTGTAAGTGAAGGGGGACTTGCAGACGCTAATTGCCTGGACTGGTCAGACGAGGGCTTTTTACAGTCTGCCTTTAGCAGCGGGGCTCAGAATTTTATAGAGGAAACTATGATAGATTCCTTTTATGATAAGATTTTTCTTTTAAGTCTGGAGGAAGTTACAGAAAGTGCCTATTCCTTTGGAAGCGGGCAGGAAAACTGTGAAAACAGGATTAAATATGTAAGTGATTATTCTAAAGCCTGTGGTGCGGCCTGCAATTATTCAGGGATTTATTATTATGCAGCTCCCTGGTGGCTTAGAAGCGCATATAAAGATGATAATTCCACCTTCCGGGTCTGCATTGTTTCTTCAAAGTACGGTACAACCTGGCATATGGATTATGAAACCTGTGCCTCAACTGATGTTGGGGTTGTACCGGCTTTGTGTATTAATATAGATTAATCATTCAAAAGAGAAAGAATGCTTTCTTTTTCCTGATATCCAACTGTAGATTTTACAAGCTGTCCATTCTTGAATACAGCAACAAAAGGAATGCTCATAACATTAAAGCGGCTTGCTAAATCCATTTCGTCATCAACATTGCATTTGCCAACTTTGATTTCAGGATGTTCTTCTGCAATTTCTGAAATTACAGGACCCAGCATTTTGCATGGACCACACCAGCTTGCCCAGAAATCTACCAGTACAGGTGTCTGTGATTCTAATACTTCTTTTTCAAAGTTTTCTTTTGTGATTGTTAATTCAGCCATATTATAACTCCTTGTCTTTGTTACTTACATTGATGAATATACAGGAGAAAAGAAAAAATGTCAACTAGATTGTATACAATTTAATCTATATCGATAATATTTTTACAAATATAATCGCAAAAAGAGCAGATATCGCCGCATTTACCCTTTAATTTCTCTTTTTTTGACCTGAGGATTTTCTTTAAGCCGTGGCGGCGAAAGTGAGAAAGGCCTTCTTCGTAGCAGAGCTTTATCATCTTGTTCTGGCCGGCTTTTTCCATTATATCGCTGATGCTGTCTTTTATAGTTCCAATAAAGAGGGCCGGGTTTTCGTTTGCAAAACCGCAGCAGGGGGCAATGTTTCCGTCTGCATGTACATAAAGGATGTGGCCGGGACCTTCGCAGTAGTCTTCTTTAAACCAGCGGCGGGCCTGCCAGGCACGGGGATCTTCGCTGGGGTAGGTACATGGCAGTTTGTAGACCGGAATATCATTTTGTAAGAGGGGGGCGTTACGGGGGGCTGAGCCACCCGTTTCTGGGGGTAGCGGAAGACCGTTTACGGGCTGGAGCGAGGGGGCCGCCCCCTCCTTTTTTTCTTCAATTACTGTCTGAATGTTAATTGACTCTTTTCCAAAAATTTCTTCTACGGTTTTTATAAATGTTTCCATTCTTTCGCAGGTCTGCTCGTGGTAGGAATCCCAGGAGAGGCCGATTTTTCCGTCGTAGCCTGCATCGTAAAGCTTTTGAAGGGTAGAAGTCAGGTCTTCTTTTGTCTGCCACCAGTCGCCGTTTGTCATTATCTGGTCAAAAAGCAGGTCCATAGACAGGGCTTCTTTTGTAAGGGCCAGAAGAAATTCTAGGTATAAAAAGGGTTCTCCGCCTGAAAAGCCGATTTTTTCTATACTTTGGAGGGCTTTTGCCTGATGCAAAAAGTTTTTGGCATCTTCTATATTTAGCTTTTGAGGATTTCTGTTTATAAAGCAGTGGCTGCAGTGAAGGTTGCAGGCTCTTGTGCAGGAAAAAATTATTTCTGTGGGTGTAAAAGTCATAAGTAATTATTACTCTTTTTGACTGTTTTTTGTATAGATTTTTAAAAAAAAATTGTCTTTATAAAGGAATTTTTTATAATTTTTTTGTTGTACTAATCCTGATTTTCTCTTATTATGCGTTGAGAGTTCATTTTTTTTATAGACAAGAGGAAAAAACTGGTATGTTTAATCGTTCTGATTATGTCAGTGATAAGGACTGGCAGAGATTTTTGGATTTTTCAAAAGATTTAGAAACCCCAAATATTGTAATCAATCTTAACACCATTAAGATGAATTTTCTTCGGTTAAAAAATTCCTTCCCTTATGCAAGAATCTACTATGCTATGAAGGCTAATCCCGGAGAACCGGTTTTAAAGATGCTGGCAGAAATGGGATCTTGTTTTGATATTGCTTCCCGCTATGAACTGGATATGATCACGAAGTTTGATGTTCAGCCGGAAAGACTTTCTTATGGAAATACTATAAAGAAAGCTGCAGATATAAGATATTTTTATGAAAAGGGTGTAAGAATGTTTGCCACCGACAGTAAGGATGATTTGAAGGCTATTGCTGAAAATGCACCCGGAAGTCGTATTTATGTCCGCATTCTTGTAGAAAACTCTGTTACTGCTGACTGGCCTCTTTCCAGAAAATTCGGCTGTCATCCTGATATGGCTTATGATCTTCTTGTTATGGCAAGAGATCTTGGTCTTACTCCTTATGGAATCAGTTTCCATGTTGGAAGTCAGCAGCGCGATATTGGTCAGTGGAATGATGCCATTGCCAAGGTTAAGTATCTTTTTACTTCTCTTGAGGAAGAAGAAGGTATTCGCCTTTCTATGATTAATATGGGCGGAGGATTTCCTGCCAGCTACATTGACCCTACAAACGATTTGTCTGAATATGCATCTGAAATTACAAGATATATTCAGGAAGATTTTGGTGATGATATTCCGGAAATTATTCTGGAACCGGGACGCTCTCTTGTTGGCGACAGCGGTATTCTTACCAGTGAGGTTATTCTTACTTCCCGCAAGAACAACACAGCCCTGGCCCGCTGGATTTACGTGGACGCCGGCAAATTTAACGGCCTTATAGAAACTCTTGATGAATCTATAAAATATCCTGTTGTTACAACTAAGGATAAGCCTGGAGAAAAGGAAGGGGAGGTAATTATTGCCGGCCCTACCTGCGACAGTATGGATATTATGTATGAAGATGCAAAATACAAGCTGCCTGTTTCGCTTAAAGCGGGAGATAGAATTTACTGGCTTTCTACCGGAGCCTATACTTCGACCTATGCCAGCGTAGCTTTTAACGGCTTTCCGCCAATTAAAACCTACTTTATGTAAGCATTGAATTTATAATAGAAAACAATTATATTTTTAGTTATAAAAGTTGCGTAGCAATTTTGTTTTATGATTTTTGCGGTTTTCCGTATAAAAAGAGGTTTATAAATGATTAAAACAGTAAAAGATGTTGATCTTAAAGGCAAACGCATTATTATGCGTGTTGATTTTAACGTACCTATGAAGGACGGAGTTGTTCAGGATGATACTCGTATTATGGCAGCTCTTCCTACAATCAAATACATTCTTGAACAGAACCCACGTTCTTTAGTTCTTATGTCTCACCTTGGAGACCCTAAAAAGGACGTAAAAAAGGCTCAGGAAAAAGCTGAAAAAGCAGGAAAAACCTGGACTGACGCTGATGCTGAAAAATTCATCAACGGTAAAAACCGCATGAAACCGGTTGTAGAATATTTTGCTTCAAAACTCGGAAAAGAAGTTACTTTCCTTCCAGATGCTCTTGGACAGAAAGCTGCAATCGATGCTCTTCCAAACGGAGCTGTTGCAATGCTTGAAAACGTTCGCTTCCACAAAGAAGAAACTTCTAAAGATGCTGCTGAACGCGATGTAATGGCAAAAGAACTTGCAACATACGGAGATATCTTCGTAAACGACGCTTTCGGAACTGCTCATCGCGACCAGGCTTCTACTGCTTCAATTGCAAAATTCATGCCAGTTGAATCTGTTGGCGGCTTCTTAATGGAAAAAGAAGTAAAATACATTCAGCCAATGGTTGAAAACCCACCAAAACCACAGGTAGCAATTATTGGTGGTGCTAAGGTTTCTTCTAAGATTGCAGTTCTTGAATCACTCTTAAAGAATGCTTCTGCCCTCGTAATTGGTGGTGGTATGGCTTATACCTTCCTCAAAGCTCAGGGACACAAAGTTGGTATTTCTCTCGTAGAAGATGATTTTATTGATACAGCTAAAAAACTTCTTGCAGATGCAGAAGCTAAAGGTGTTAAGATTGTTCTTCCTGTAGACCATGTTGCTGCAGACAAGTTCGATGCTGCTGCTACTCCAGTTGCTGTTGACGGTGTTGATATCCCAGACGGACTTATGGCTATGGATGTTGGTCCTAAGACTATTGAAGCTTACAAGGAAGTTCTTTCTACAGCTAAATCTGTTGTATGGAACGGACCTGTTGGTGTATTCGAATTTGATGCATTTGCCAAGGGAACAGCTACTGTTGCTCAGCTTGTTGCTGATGCTACTGGCCGTGGAGCTATGACTGTAGTTGGTGGTGGAGACTCTGTTGCTGCTGTAAACAAGTTTAATTTAGCTGACAAAATGAGCCACGTTTCTACTGGTGGTGGAGCTTCCCTCGAATTCCTCGAAGGAAAAACACTTCCAGGTATAGCAATCTTAGCTACAAAGTAATTAAGATTGCGTGCGAGTTTTCGCTATGCGAAAACTCGGTAAGGTCGCGACAGCGACCGACCAATTTTAGCTACAAAGTAGATAAAATCAAAGGGCTGCCTTCAGGACTGGACTATAATCCGGCTTTTTGAGGCAGCTTTTTTTATTTTAAAAGACGAAAAAAAATATGCCTTTTTGACTTTTTGGGGGTATAATGTTTCCTATGCAATGGTTAACGGTTTCTCAAATAGTCAGTGCGATTTCTCTTTTGCTAACAATCATCTGTCTGGTTATTGTTACCCTGCAAAAACCATCGTCAGAGCTTCATCTGGCAATTGTTTATACAATCTTTACCGTTGTTTCCTGTCTGGGCTATTGCGGCATTGCCTTTTCGAACGGAGACGTTAATACCATCATCCTTTCTACAAAACTAAGGCTGCTTGGAACCCTTGTTCTGGTTCTGGTATTTTTTCTTACCAGTAAGTACCTGAAGGTGGATCTGCCACTTTATTTTCATATTGTAGTTTCTGCAGCTGTTCTTTTTGTTTTAATGACAATTATATTCTTTGATGCTCCGGAAAGCCCAAGTCTTGCCAATCCCCTTTCCTGGGGTTTCTTCTGCAGACACTGGTATTTTAAGGAGTTCGAGGTAAAAACTGTAAAGGGAATTTCTTACCTGGATTATCAGATTGGCTGGGGATATTTTGTTTATCTTTCCCTTAGTCTTTCCTATGCAGTGCTTCTTACAATCATATTTGCAAGAATAATAATTAAGAAAAAACGTACGGACATAAAAAATCTTATACTTCTTTATCTTATTATAATGATTCCTAATGTCTGTTATCTGATTGATTTAGCTTTAAGAAGGCTTATAGGTCCTGCCATACCTATTCAATCTGTTGTTCTTGGAAGGGCAGCTGCAACTTTAATATTTGTATATCTGATTGGAATAAAGCGCTTTTGTAACGTTTCTGACCTGGCAAGTAATACCTTCTTTGATTCAATGAATATTCCCGCCTTTGTAATAGATTCTAACGAACATCTTGTAAATATGAACAAGACTGCAAGGGGCTTCTTTCCTGAAGTTAAGGATTCTATGATTGGAAAGCAGATATATCAGGTTTTTAACGGTCCGCTTGAACCTGTCATAAATGAAATTTTAAGTACTATGGCAGATGAATCTGGTCTTGAACCTCTGCTTCCTGAAAATGTTGAAAATACTATTAGTGTTGCCAATATTATTTTCCAGCCAAAGATTTATAAGATTATTTCTGATGATAAAGTTCAGGGATATGTTGTATGGATGGAAGATGTAACTGCCTTAAAGAATGAAAGTATAGAAAAAATACAGGCTTTAAGAGACAGAATGATTCTGGGCTTTTCTTCGCTGGCAGAGAATCACGATTTTTCTACCCAGGGACACCTGCACAGAACTTCAAGTTATGCTAAAGCAATTGCCCAGGAGCTTTATGAGCAGGGAATGTTTAAAGATCAGATTACGCCTAAGTTTATTTCTACCATTGAGCAGGTTGCGCCTTTGCATGATATAGGAAAAACTTACATAAGTAAGGAGATTTTTAATAAGCCTGGAAAACTGGATGAAAATGAAATTAAGATTATGCATCAGCATACAACTCTTGGTGCTGAATTTCTTTCCGAAACCTTAAAGGAAAGTTCTAATTCTCTCTTTGCCCAGATGGCCATAGATATTGCCCTGCGTCATCACGAATGGTGGAATGGAAAAGGTTATCCGGGAGCTTTGTCGGGAAATGATATTCCTTTGTGTGCAAGAATTATGGCTGTTGCAGATACCTTTGATGCCCTGGTTACTGTACGTCCTTACAAACGAACCTTTACCTGCGAAGAAGCTTTTGAAATTATTCAGAACGAAAGCGGAACTCATTTTGAACCCGGGATTGTTTTATGCTTCTTAAGTATTTCTGATAAAATTAAGGAATTGAAAAATAAGATTGAAATGCAGGACAGAAAACTCGAAGAGGTTGAAGAGGATTTTTATTCCCCTGATTCTCTGGTCTAGTTTTTATCCTCTTTTTTGTTTCGCTCTTAACTTAACCCCCTTTTTTCATTATGATAGACTCAATATAATTTTTGCGATTATGCGATTAATAGTAAAAGGAGATTTATATGGCAAGAACTCATTATATTGCTGGAAACTGGAAAATGAACACAAGTAAGGCTGAGGCTGTTGCCCTCGCAAAAGACCTTGTTGAACAGTTAAAAGGAAAAACAAACAAGTATATGATTGGTGTTCCTTTTGTATACCTTGATGCAGTTGCTCAGGTTGTAAAAGGCTCAAATATTCTGCTTGCTGCTCAGGACTGTGCTGCAACAGACAACGGAGCTCACACAGGTGAAGTTTCTTGTGCAATGCTTAAAGATATCGGATGTCAGGCTGTAATTCTTGGACATTCAGAAAGAAGACACGAAATTGGCGAAAGCGATGAACTTATCAATAAAAAAGTTCGCAAAGCTCTTGCAAGTGGTCTTGAAGTTGACCTTTGTATTGGTGAACTTTTAAGCGAAAGAGAAGCAGGCGAAGCAGAACAGGTTTGTGCTTTCCAGCTTTCTGCAGGTCTTGCAGGTGTTACAGAAGAACAGATGAAGAATGTAACAATTGCTTACGAACCAGTATGGGCTATCGGTACAGGTAAAACTGCTACTCCAGCTGATGCTCAGGCAATCCATAAGTTCATCCGCGGATACATTGCAAAACTTTACAATCAGAAAGTTGCTGACGAAGTAATCATCCAGTACGGTGGATCTATGAAAGCTTCTAATGCTCCAGAACTTCTTGCACAGCCAGATATCGATGGTGGTTTAATTGGTGGAGCTTCTCTTAAAGCTGAAACTTTTGTTCCTATCTGTGTACTCTAGTTTTTTATGCGTCAGGCAAAATGGTCTGGCGCACAAAATTATATGGCGCATTGACCAAAACCAATAATTCTAATAAAATATTAAAACTATATTAGAAAAAATTGTTTTAGGAGTAAATAGATGAGTCCTATTGGTATTGTTCTTTTTGTTATTTTTGCAATTATTTGTGTACTTTTAGTTTTGTTAGTATCAATTCAAGATGATGGCGAAAATGGAATGGGAGGACTTTTAGGTGGTCGTGGAACAGCAGCTTTCGGTTCACATTCTGCAAGCGTTCTTACAAAAACAACTGCTGTATTTGTTACCTTGTTCTTCCTTCTGGCAGTTGGTCTTGCTATAGCAAATAAGAGCGGTAAAAAAGTTGCAGATACTCTTGTAGAAGAAACTGTAACTGAAGAGACTACAGAAGAAGCACCAGCAACAGAATGGTGGCAGAGTGCAGAAGCAGAAAGTTCAGCAGAAGCTGAAGAAGCTGCAGGCACAGATTCTAATGAATAATAATTCATATTAGACTGTTTAATAAAGGACCTTGAAATTATTCTTCAAGGTCCATTTTTTTTATACTTTACTTTTCCTGTACGGAGGGATTATATGCTTTCTGATTTAATTAATCTGGATGTTATTAAAATGAATCTGCAGGGAGCAGACAGTGATGAAGCTATAGCAGAACTTCTGGAAGTTATGGTAAATAAGAATCCTGCTATTAACAGAAAAGAGGCTTTAGAGGCTCTTTATAAAAGAGAAAGTCAGCAGAGTACTGCAATAGATGCAAGAGTTGCCATTCCACATTGTATATGCGAAGGCCTTGATAAAATTCAGCTGGTAATTGGGCTTAGGCCTGAAGGTGTGGAGTTTGACTGTCCTGACCTGACTAAAGAGGGGGAGAGTAAGATTAGAAAGCCAAAGCTTATATTTGAAATTTTATTCACAAAGAATGATACCTCCGCTCACCTTCAGGTTTTAAAAGAAATTGTAGGCCTTATTTCTAACAATGAGCTGATTGAAAATATTATCCTTGCAAAAAACGCTCAAGAGGTGTTTAATTTTATTAAAGAATATGATTATTAAATCTCTTTCTGATTTCTTTTATGGTGGAAAATATGGAAAATAATGAGCTTGAAATAATAAATCATCTGCTGGAAGTAGAAAAAGGTGCTTCTTCTTTAATAGACGAGGCTCAGCTTGAGGCTGAAAAAACAATTCTGGATGCCAAAACAAAATACAATAAAGAATATAAAGAAAAATATGATTCTATAGTGACCCTTCTGGAAGAAGATTATAAAAAAGAGCTTCAAAAAGCAGACGAAAAACATCAGAAAGAAATGGATGATTATAAAAAAGAGCTTGAATCAAAAGAAATAAAAACCAAAGAATTTAATGATTTTTTAGACAAAGAATTTTTTGCTTAATGACTGGGGTTTAGAGTTTATATGGATAAATCTACTGCTGACGCCTATGTGTATGCAAAAGCATGTGGTATTTTAGCAAAATCATTTACAGGAAAAAAAGCTTCTCGTTTATTTGAATGTCAGAGCCTGTCATCTTTGTGGACTCTGCTTTTTAACACTCCTGTACCTCAGGTTCCCGAAAAACTGCTTGCCCAGCAGATAGAAGAAGAAGCCTTCTCGCGCTTTCTGACCCAATACATAAAATTCGTAGACTGCTACACGCGACCGGAAGATATCCTCATAGATCAGCTTGCCATTTATGAAGCCGAAAATTTAAAGGAAGTTGGTGGTGCCTTATGCGACGGTCAGAAAGAATGTCCCCCTTTAATAAATCTTGGAAAACTGTCCAGGCTGAATTTTAAGGCATATCCTGATATTAAAAAAATTACAAAAGACAGCCTTTTTGCCTGGTACGATACTGTGCCTTCCATTCATGAAGAGCAGAATTTTGATTTTAAGGTAGACTTGCAGGTTATCCGTCATTTATGGTCTTCAATTCAAAAACTGGATGGAAGCGATAAGGCAGAAGTTCAGAAGCTTTTTTACGAAGAGTATGCGGTAAAAAACATCATCTGGGCTTTAAGATTAAAAATAAACTTTCAGTTTGAAAACGAAGAAATAATTAAAAAACTTATATATGTTACAGATGCGGCTGACAAAAAGGATCCTCTTGCTGGTCCCGCTATTGAAGTTCTGCAAAAAGACAAAGATAATTATAATGACTGGGCAAAGTGGAAGTATGCAGATTTGCTGAATCCTTACGAAAATGCTTCTTACTGGAGTGTGGATCCCCGCTGGATAGAAATCAAAAATCGTTCCAGAATGAATAAAATTGCCCTGAATAATTTTCATCAGTATCCTATGTCTGTAGTTTCTTTACTCAGCTGGTATAAAATAAAGAATTATGAATTAAGCTGCATAAGAACAGCAGTAGAAAGTCTGCGACTTAACATAGATTCAAAAGAAGCTATGAAGAGTATTGGTGTTATATATGAATAATAAAAAGTGGAGGAAAAATGGCTAAAACTGCACAAATGCGTCTTATTGAGCTGATGCTTCTTAAGGAAGATATCAGAACTGTAATTGAATACATTGGAAAAAAGGGCTCATTTCAATTCCAGGATAAAAAAATTGATACAGATGTAAACGACGAAGAGGAGCAGCAGAAAGATAATCTTAATGTTGAAGCTCTGATGTATGATAAACTGCTTGAATCTGCAAACTATCTTGGAATAAAAGATTTTCCAAAAGATTTGTCGGCCTATACATCTCCAGACAAAAAAATAATAGAAAGTGCCCAGAACTATATAGAAGCCTTTACTCATTTAAAAGACGGCATTGAAGAGGCTAATAAGAAAAATGCCCAGGTAGAGGATGCCTGCAAGGAAGCAAAGGCTTTTTCTAATCTTCAGGTTTCTTATTCAGAACTGGAACATCTTTCTTTCTTATCCTTCAAAATTGGAAAAATTCCTGCCGCCCAGTATGACCAGCTGCAGGATTCTTTAATGGATAATGCAATTTTAATTCCACTTGGCGAAGATAAAAGTCACGTTCTGATTGCTTCTTCTAAAAAGGGCCGTTTTGCGGTAGAAAGCGAATTAAAAAAGGTCAGCTTTGTAGAAATGGAAGTGCCTCACGATTTTAAGGGGATTCCCCAGGATGTGCTGGAATCTCTTGAAGAAGAAAGAAAGGCCTCAGAAAAGGAATTAAAGGAACTTGAAACAGAAAAGACTAATTTCGTAGAAACTCACAGATCACAGCTTATTGAATACCTTGGAAGTTATACGATTGCTCTTCAGATTCAAAAAATAGAAAAGAAGCTTGAATCTACCCAGCTGGTTTACAGAATTACCGGCTGGATTCCGGATGCAGAAGCAAAGGCCTATATGACAGACCTTGATCAGCTGACTCAGGGAAGAATAGCCATCCGCCTTTTTGAACCTTATGAAGTTCCTTCTGTTGTAAACGGAAAAGAACAAGTGCCTGTAAAACTTGAGAACAGAAAATTCGTAAAGAGTTTTGAAAGAATGATTTTTTCTTACGGTTCTCCAATTTATGGAACAATAGATCCAACTCCATTTGTTGCCATCTTCTTTACAATCCTTTTTGGAATTATGTTCGGAGATTTAGGCCAGGGCCTTGTTTTTGTCCTGCTGGGAATTCTGATGGCTGCAAAAGTAATAAAGGTAGGCGGCTGGAATAAGTTTGCCCCAATTTTTATAGCAATCGGATGTACCAGTTCCATAATGGGACTTTTGACCGGAGAATTCTTTAGTAATGAAAGTCTGCTGGAGCCTTTCAGCGAGTGGGTAACAGGACTTTTTGGTAATCCTCATGCGCCAATATTAAAGATGATGCCTTCATCTGATCCTTCTTCCATTGTTACAATGTTTGCGGTTTTTGGAGTTGCGGTTGGCATTGGATTTATTATAAACACTATGGGACTTATTATAAATATCATCAATAATTTTATTCAGAGAAAATATGCTGAAGCAATCTTTGGAAAAAATGGAATTGCGGGAGCTGTATTTTTCTGGTATGTAATTGCCCTGGTTATAAGAGTTCTGCTTTTCCATCATACAATTGCCCTTTATGACTGGATTGTTATAGGCGTGAGCCTTTTCTTTGCGGCCTTTGCAGAACCTTTTGAAAATCTTCTTGAAGGAAAAAGACCTCTTTTAGAAAATGGTCTGGGAACTTATTTAATTTCCAGTATAGTTGAAGTTATTGAAGTTGTTTCCGGATATCTTTCAAATACAATTAGCTTTGTCCGTGTAGGAGCCTTTGCCCTTTCTCATGCCGTTCTGGATTATGTAATTTATATTCTTACCCAGATGTGTGGTGGAAGTGCAAGTGCCGGCGGTATACTTGTATTGATTTTTGGAAATGCCCTCATCATTGTTCTTGAAGGTATGATTGTTGCAATCCAGGTTATAAGATTGCAGTACTATGAATTCTTCAGTAAGTTTTTCAATGAAATTGGTAAGGAATTCAAACCCTTTAAGTTTGAAATTATATAGAATAATAAGAACAGGAGATAAAAATGAAAAAGAAATTATCAGTATTTTTGACACTTTTTAGTGCTGGTGCAATGATGTTTGCAGAAGAAGCAGAAGAGGCTGCGGCTGCAAGTGCTGCCGGTGGAGTTTCTGCCATAAAATATATTGCTGCTGCAATTGCTGTTGGTCTTGCATGTATAGCAGGTGGACTTGCGGTTGGTAAAATTGGTTCAGCTGCAATGGGTGCAATGAGCGAGAATCCTGAAGTTTCAGGAAAAGCTTTACCTTTCGTAGGTCTTGCAGAAGGTATTTGTCTTTGGGGAATGCTTGTTGCAGTTCTTATATTAGTTTTGTAAATATAAGATGAAATTTTTTATTATTGGCAGCCGTGAAATCAATTTAGCCTTTAAATTAATTGGCGTTGATGGTGAAGTTGCAGAGACAAGGGCCGAAGTTCTGGATGCTTTTAAAAGGCAGACGGGGCAGGGGGGCTTAAGGAATCTTCCTTCCAGTCCCCAGTGCGAGGTTCTTATTCTTACGGAAGAAGCCGCAAGCCTGATTGAAGAAGAAGAAATTGCATGGCAAAAAACAGGAAACTTTCCTCTGATTGTTGAAATTCCGGGTCTGAATGGACATATGGAAGGCAAGAAATCTTTGTCTCAGGCAATTAGAGAAGCAATTGGAGTGGAAGTTTAAGGTATTAATATATGCAGGAATTAAGATCTACAGAAATTCTAGATAAAGAAATACAGTCTGATGCCCGTAAAAAAGCAGAGAGAATCTTGCAGGGAGCTAAAGAAAGTGCCCGGCAGATTGAAGCTTCGCTTGATTCAGATGTAGAAAAAGCAAAGGCAGATAAAGAGGATTTTTATAAAAGAAAATTAAATTCCTATGTTCAGGATTTAAATGCTTCCCTGCCTCTGGAAAAGGAAAGGTTCAGGGTTGATTTTATAAATAAGGCAATTTTACAGAATATAAATCTCTATTTGAAAAAGCTTTCTGAAAAAGAAAAAATGGAGCTTTGCTTTAAGTCTTTTGACTGCAATTTGCAGAAAAAGGTAAAGGTTTATGTTTATGGCTTTGACCTTAAAAGTGCAAAAAGCTTTATTTCTGGAAAACTTAAAGATTTTGCAGGCGAAATTGAAGAAACAAAATACGGTAAAATTGTTCCGGAAGATGAATATGCGCTGGAAGAGGCAAAAGGCTTTATTTTAGAAGCGGAAGACAAGTCTTTCAGGGCAAGGTTGACTTTAGCCCAGCTTGTAAAAAATCTTCTTGAAGAAAAAAATCAGGAACTGGCAGCAGTATTATTTGGAGGCATTTAATGATTGCAGGAAAAATTACACGAATTTCGGGACCAATTGTTTATGCCAGTGGTTTGGAAGGCTGCGGTTTATATGATGTTGTAAACGTAGGTCAAAAAAAATTAATCGGCGAAATTATCAGACAAAACATGGGGAATGCAACCATTCAGGTTTACGAGGAAGATACCGGTATGCATATTGGTGAAGAGGTGGAATGTACTCAACGACCACTTTCTCTTCGCCTTGGACCGGGCCTTGTAGGAAATATTTATGATGGTATTCAGCGTCCTCTTAAAAATATGTACGAAAATTCCGGGGCTTTTTTACTGCCTGGCGAAAGGGCTGAGCCTCTTGATATAAATAAAAAATGGGATTTTAAAGCCCTTACTTTAGAAGACGGCGGGGAATTAAAGGCCGGGGCTTCAATAAGAAAAGGAATGATAATTGGAACTGTAAAAGAAACTGAATCAATTACAGAAAAGATTATGATTCCCCCTTACATAAGGGGCACAAGCCTTAAAATGTTTAAGGGCAGCGGCAGCTATACCGTTGATGAGGTTATTGCCCTTACCGATCTTGATGAAGAAATTAAGCTTTCCCAGTACTGGCCTGTAAGAAAACCCCGTCCATATGCACAAAAGCTTGGGGTGTCTAAGCCTTTAATTACCGGACAGAGGGTTATTGATGTTTTCTTTCCTCTTAGTAAAGGTGGTACTGCAGCTATTCCTGGCGGTTTTGGCACCGGAAAAACTATGACTCAGCACGCTATTGCAAAATGGTGTGATGCAGATTTGATTGTTTATATTGGCTGCGGCGAGCGCGGAAACGAAATGACAGAGGTTCTTTCTGAGTTCCCTGAACTGATTGACCCTAGAACCGGCCGTTCCATTATGGAAAGAACAATTCTTATTGCAAATACTTCTAATATGCCGGTTGCGGCCCGCGAAGTTTCCCTTTATTCCGGAATTACCCTTGCAGAATATTTCAGGGACATGGGAATGGATGTTGCCATTATGGCAGATTCTACCAGCCGCTGGGCAGAAGCCCTGCGGGAACTTTCCGGCCGAATGGAAGAAATGCCTGCAGAAGAAGGTTTCCCTTCCTATCTTCCTACACGACTGGCTTCTTTTTATGAAAGGGCAGGCCGGGTAATTAATTACGAAAACCAGGAAGGTTCAGTTTCTATTATTGGAGCTGTTTCTCCTCCGGGCGGTGACTTTTCTGAACCGGTTACCCAGCATACAAAACGCTTTATACGCTGTTTCTGGGCTCTGGACAGGGAACTTGCAAATGCAAGACATTATCCTGCCATTGGCTGGATAGATTCCTATTCAGAATATGCAGACGAGGTTCGCGACTGGTGGGAAGTTCATAATCCTTTATGGAGTCAGCTTAGAATGCAGGCTCTGGATTTACTTAAAGAAGAAAACAGGCTTCAGCAGATTGTCCGCCTTATCGGACCGGATGCCCTTCCTAATTCTCAAAGACTGGTTCTTTTTGTGGCAGATATGCTTAAGAACGGCTTCTTACAGCAGAATGCTTTTGATGATATAGATAAATACTGTTCTATAGAGAAACAGATTCTTATTCTTGAACTCATCATGGACTTTTATAAAAGATCAGATGAATGCATTAAGAAGGGTGCGGTTTTGTCGAATGTCACAAATCTTCCTGTGTGTGATGAAATTGTAAGAATTAAGATGGTTTATTCAAATGAAGAAATAGAAAAAATCCAGCAGGTAAAGGAACATTTGAATTCACAGCTTGGCGAAGTAGAAAGACTTTTTTCGAGGTAGGGAATTATGAAAGGAATTGAATATAGAGGTGTAACTTCCGTTGATGGTCCAATTGTAGTTCTAAAACGTACGGAAGATGTTTTTTACAATGAGACAGTTTGTGTAAGAGACCGCAGCGGAGAAAAAAGACTTGGAAAAATTGTAGATATTTCTGAAGAAGCTGTAATCGTACAGATTTTTGGAAGTACAACCGGCCTTGATCTTGATGAAACAACCTATGAGTTTCTGGAAGTTCCAATGGAGCTTAGGGTTGGAGACGGACTTCTTGGCCGTGTATTTAACGGACTTGGTCAGCCAATAGACGGATATCCTCCAATTTTAAGCAGCGAAAAACGCAATGTAAACGGAAATCCTATGAATCCTTATGCCAGGGTTTATCCCCGCGATTTTATTCAGACCGGTATTTCTTCAATCGATGCAATGAACAGTCTTGTAAGGGGACAGAAGCTTCCTATTTTCAGCGGCAACGGACTTCCTCACAATAAACTTGCAGCCCAGATTATCCGCCAGGCAAGACTTCGTAACAGCGACGAAAAGTTTGTAATGGTATTTGCCGGAATGGGAATTAAGTTTGATGTTGCAAAGTTCTTTGTAAATACTTTTGAAGAGTCTGGAGTTCTGGCAAATGTTGTAATGTTCCAGAGTCTTGCAGATGCACCTTCCATTGAACGAATCATCACACCACGCTGTGCCCTTACTGCGGCCGAATACCTGGCCTTTGAAAAAGAAATGCACGTTCTGGTTGTAATGACAGATATGACAAACTACTGCGAAGCCCTGCGCGAAATTTCTACTACAAGGGGCGAAGTTCCGGGTCGAAAGGGCTATCCGGGATACCTTTATTCTGATCTGGCTGAACTTTACGAAAGGGCAGGAAGAGTAAAGGGCAGTAAAGGTTCCATTACCCAGATACCAATTCTGACTATGCCAAATGATGATATTTCTCATCCAATTCCGGATCTTACAGGTTATATTACAGAAGGTCAGATTGTTCTTGGCAGGGAACTTTACCAGTCCGGAATCTACCCTCCGGTTTCAGGTCTTCCTTCTCTTTCCCGTCTTATGAAGGACGGTATTGGACCAGGTATGACAAGAGAAGACCACGCAAACGTAGCAAGTCAGCTTTTTGCTTCCTATTCAAAGGTAAAATCAATCAGAAATCTTGCCGCCATTATTGGAGAAGAGGAACTTTCTGAACTTGATCAGATGTATCTGCGTTTTGGAGAAAGGCTGGAAAAAGAATTCTTCTGCCAGGGAGAGTACGAAAACCGTACAATTGAGCAGACTCTTGATTTAAGCTGGGATATTTTACGGGAACTTCCTATTGAAGAACTGACAAGAATCAAACCGGAAATTATTGAAAAATACATGAATAAGCAGGAATAAAAGTGGCCAGATTAAATATAGCACCAACAAAATCTAACCTCCTCACCATAAAAGAGCAGCTTTCGGTTTCTACTAACGGCTATGAATTGCTGGAAGAAAAAAGAGAGATTCTCGTAAGGGAGCTTATGCACCTTGTAGAAAAGGTAAAGCTGCTTGAACAGGATATTGATAAGGTTATTGAAGAGGCTTATCCGGCATTTAAGAGAATGCTTATGGTAGATGGTGCCGATCAGATAGAAAGAATTGCTCACAATGTTCACTATGAGTTTGAAAGCAGGCAGAAAAAAGTAAATATTGGTGGAATGACCTTTTCTTCTATGGATATGATTCTTCCTAAAAAAGAGCTTTTTTATTCCTTTATTGGAACCTATGCAAATACTGATGCAACCATAAACAGTTTTTTTGAACTGCTTTCCTTACTTACGCAGATGGCTTCAATAAGAACAATTGTCTGGCGCCTTGCCGAAGAAGTTAAAAAAACTCAGCGAAGGGTAAATGCCCTGGACAAACTGATTATTCCTCAGGCTAAAGAAACAAAAGCATATATAGAAGGAGTTCTGGAAGAAAGAGAGAGGGAAAATGTTTTTGTTTTGAAAGCATTAAAGAAAAAACAAAAGAGGTAGTATGAAACCTTTAATTAAAAATGTTATAGTAGCTATTAATGGACGACAGTCCTCAACTCATGCCGCAATGTACGCAATAATGATGGCAAAAAGTTATTCTATGAATATAAAATTTGTTTTTGTTGTTGATACTGCTACATTGAATTATCTTTCTATGAATAACCTCTTGATTCAGGAAGAAAAAAAGCATTATGAAGAAAGGCTGCTTAAGGACGGAGAACATTATCTTGATTATGTAGAAATGCTTGCCAGAGCAAAGGGCGTAAGGTGCCAGAAGGAATTACGCCGTGGTGCGGTTTTTACAGAGATTCTGAATGCTGCAAAAGAGTTTGAGGCTGATTTAATCATGATTGGAGGAAACGAAGATCAGGTTAATAAAAAGGGTTTGAAATCTTTTGCAATGAACAGAGATGAAAATGAGGTATTTGCAAATTCTTCCTGTCCTATTATGATAGTCCAGAAAAAAGACTTGGAAAAAGAATTTAAGGTGTTTTAAAATTAATGATTGATTGTTATAAAATTCTCGGAGTAAGGCCGGAAGCGACCCTTTCAGAAATTAAAAAGGCTTACCGTGAAAAGGTAAAAAATCTGCATCCGGATACAGCTCTTTCTTCTGACGCAGGTTCTGCTAAAAATAATGAAGAGTTTAATAATGTAGTTCAGGCCTACAGGGTTCTTTCAGATGCCCGCCAGCGTTCTATTTTTGACGAATCCTTTTTTGTAAAAGTAAAAAAAACTTATGGCGATTCAAAATCCTTTAATTATTACGACTGGTTAAAAGAAAGAGATGATGAAGAAAGCCGGGCTAAGTTTATTTTTTATACGCTTATGCACCAGAAGGAAGATGAAGCGGTTGCAGAGTTTAAAAGAATGCAGATGAACCATGCGGATTTTAGTCTGAAGAAATGGTTTTCCCGCGAAGATTTTATGGATTTAGGATACATCCTTGCAGAAGAACTTGTAATTCGAAGTGAATATTATGATGCAATGATTTTACTCGAACAGATAATAAAAATGGAATATTCCTACCAGTATTTTTATATCTTCTTCCCGGATGTTCTAGCCTTTACCCTTAACATATTAAAAAAGAATATTGACGGGGTAATTCCGGACGAACTTGCCCTGGATGTATACGAGCGGGCCCTGGACTTAAATTTTGGCAAAAAAGAAGACGCCTTTTTCCTTAGAAAAATGTCTGAAGAATACAGGCGTCTTGGTGATTTTTCTACTTCCGAAATATGTCTCAGGGAAGCAGAAAAGATATTTTAGAAAGGGCTTTAGAGATACTGCTGCATAAGCTGAACAAAAAGATAAATCTTTTTATACATGCCAACCATAAATTCTTTGATTGGTGCTTCTACATATTTATCAAGTTCCTTCCAGTTCATAACAATAGTTGGTTTTGGCTGAAGCAGGTCTTCTACCAGTTGTTTTATAGTCTTACCGATTGTAATAAGGTTCTGGGTTGAATTTACCAGATAGCCGCGGGCCTGTTCATTTGCATCTGAAACAACGCGGTTGATAATGCTTTCGGCACCAGAGTCGTGGGCGGTTTTAGGAAGCAGGGTTTTAATCTTCATTCCTGAAGCGCCTTCTTCAGAAAAATCCTCATCAAAAATAGAAATTAAATCTGAGGTTTTTAATAAGTCCTGGTAAGCGTTGGAAGTTGGGGCCGAAAGAGTTGCATCCCACTGACCGCGAATTACAACTACATCATAGAATTCGCGGACTTCTTTTTTTACAAACTCAAGAATAAAGCACTTAAGGTAGTTAAGAGGTTCTGTATATTCAAGCAGTTCAAGGTCTTTCTTTTCGAGTACAGCATTAAAGCCCGGTACAAAGTAGTTTAAGCTTTGAGGAGCTTCGCTTCCAAAAATCTGCATACAAAGGTTGTTTGTTTTGCTTTCTTTCTGCTGGGTTTCAATTTTGTCGAGAGTTGTATATACATCATTCTGGATTTTGTCGATGTAAGGTTCAAGAATTGGTTCTGTCTGGAAATTAGTTTTAACGCTCTGAGTTGGATCCTGGGCAATAAGCTGAATCATCATATCAAAAGCATGAGAAGTCTGAATGCTTCTGATTTTTGCAATAATCTTTTTCCAGGTTCCAAGGGCAAGCAGTTCTTTTCCCTGAGTCTGCTTAAAGAACTCAAACAAATCTGTCCATACAACAGATTCATCTGTAATTGCATAAGAAATGGAAACAAAATCCTTTAAGTCATCAAGAATATATTCTGCATTAATTTTTTCGAGTCTTGGAGTATTTGTAAAATTGTACTCCTGGAAGGAAGCATCATATTTTTTAATGATTACGTAATAGTCGAAACAGCAGAAATCTTTAAAAAGAGAAAGGGCTTTAAAAAGATTTTCAGTTCTGGCCAGTTTTTCTGAGTCAAAAGAATTGTTAAATACCTGAAGCTCTTCTTCCAGCTGGGTATGAACTTTTTCTACAGGCAACTTGTGAGCCATTTCAATAATTTTCTGTTCATCAAAATGTTCAAGTAAATTAAGCTGCTGCTCTGTAAGATTGTAATTTATAATCTGAGCTTTAAAGATATTCGGATTCTGGATATTTTTAAAATAAACCTGAGCCTGAGAAATAACTTTATAAATATCATACATCAGTTTACCAAAGCTTCCTGTTGCTTCTGAGTTTCCAGGCTTAAAATAACTGTGATATTTACATTTAGAGAAAGTCTTTGAAATTGATTTAAGCTTGCGTTTTTTTTCTGCGTCCGGACCACCGCCGCCAAAAAGTGATGAGAAAAGATTTTGAAAAAAGCCTAACTTCTCTTCGGTTTTAACTTCTTTTGATTCTGATTTTTTATTACTCATATTATAGATAATATTCAAAAATTGACGATAGTGCAAGGTTTTGCGGGTAGGAAAGGCCCCGGGAAAAATGAATTGTGGCATATTTGAACAGAATCTGTTAAAGTTATAGAATAGAAAAGTTGATTATTATTTAATCTAACGAAATAAAATGTTTATGGGAGTCTTGTATGAAAAAACTAACTCTTGCAGTGCTTTTATTCTTTGTATCAGCGGCTGCACTTTTTGCTTACAATCCACCAGTTTTTGGAGATAGCGTTTATGAATTATCAAGTCCAAAAACATTGACAGGTGGAGCTTCTGTTGCTGGAGGCGCAATTTTTGCCGGAGGACCTGATTCTATCATTTCTAATCCTGCAATTTCTGCCCGGGAACAGCGGGTAATATTAAACGCAGGTTATACCGCTTTGATTTCTACAAATGATGCAGATTCTAAAAAATTCGGTTCGGCTTTCCAGACTTCAATTCTGGTGCCTTTTAAAATTTGTATTTTGACCGGTTATATAAATGGAACTTTTGCTCCTTTTAATGATATGAATCTTAGAAACAGTATGACATTTAAAACTGCAGTTTCTAAACCAATCACAGAAAAACTGGATTTAGGCCTTGGCTTAAACGGTGGTTTTGCCTGGGGTGGTCAGGGAACCTGGGGCCTGTCTGCAAATATTGGCGGACTTTATACCTGGGGCGACCTTGCTTTTATGAAGAACTTTAGAATTGGTCTTTCTTTATTAAATCTTGGTCAGAATTATAACTACACTGCTGCAAAGGGTATTTATGATGGTCAGGCACAGTATCCTTCATTACTGACTTTAAAAACCGGCGTTGCAGCAAGTCTTTTTAAGAACGATATTATTGATTTAGCTTATGCTTTTGATATAACTGCACCTTTCTTCCAGAATGCAATTTTTGACCTTAGCCTGCAGTTTGCAATTAAAGATATGTTCTTTATTAATGTTTCTGAAAAATACAATCTGCGCGAGTCAATTGCCGGAAATAATTATTTTATTCCTGCTGTGGGAATTAACTTTAAATTCTCATTCGGCTTTAAGAATAATGACTATATGTCTAAAAACGGCTGGGAAGAGAGTGAATTAAATACTTATGCCGCTTACAGAAACATCAATAATACCGTAACAGCTGCTTCTATTGGTGCAGATTTAATTCTTGGTATGAAAGATACAACTCCTCCAGTAATTGAATTGTGGCTGGATGATGAAGAATAGGAGACGGAATAATGAAAAAGATAACTGCTTTATTTTTATTATTTGCCTTAATTTCACCACTTGTAACTGCTAAAGCAAAATATATTTCTCCAAACAATGATGGTGTTCAGGATGAACTTGAAATCCCTTTAAATATTTCTGATAAACGTTATGTTCAGGCCTGGAGTCTTGTTATTTTAGACTCGAACAGAAATGTAATCCGTACTATTGGGAATAAAGTTGCCCTTCCTTCAAAACTTGGCTTTAAGTCATTTTTTAAGCAGCTGGTAACACCAAAGAAGGGAATTGAGATTCCAAAGGCAATTTCCTGGAATGGTGCCATGAATAATGGTGAAACTGCTCCGGATGGAACTTATTATTATTATGTAACTGCTACCGACGATAACGGCAACGTAGGAAAAACAAAGGAATACGAAGTTGTTATTGATACTCTTGCTCCGGATATTTCTCTGGTACAGCCTGCAGATAAAACTTTTGGAGAAGGTTCAAAATCTTCTTTAAAAATCAAACAGTCAGGTTCTGTAGAAGATGAATGGACAGGTGTATTCAAATCTGTAGATGGTACAGTTGTAAGAACTTATAAATGGACTTCAAGCGAGCCTGCAGAAATCAACTGGTTTGGAACAGACGACCTTGAAACTCAGATTAAAGATGGAATTTATTCTTACGAAATTTCAGCTACTGACCGTGCAGGAAATAAATCTCCTGAGGCAGTAATTACAAATATCATCTATTCTGCAGATAAACCTGCAACAAACATTATTGTTTCTGGTTCAAGATATTTCTCTCCTGCAACAGACAGTGATAATCAGAATGTTGTTCTTGATGTTACTATTCCGGTTCCTGATCCAAGAACTGGTAACAAGCTTGTTGAATGGAGCGTTGTAATTGAAAAGGACGGTCTTGCAGTAAGAAGCTTTAATCAGGAAAAGGATGGTATTACACCTCCTGCAAAAGTTGTATTTGACGGAAAGGATGATAATGGAAATCTTCTTAAAGATGGAGAATACAAGGCAAGCGTAAATGCTAAATATCTTAATGGTTATGTACCTGCAAAAATTTCTTCTCCAATGCTTGTTTTAGATACCCAGCGTCCTAATGCCATGATTACACCTTCCGACAAGGTTTTTGGTGCCGGTTCAAAAGATTCTGTAACTTTCAAAATTGTTAAGGCCCCTGATTCAGGTTCTCCTGTAACAAACTGGACTGGTTATATTAAAGATTCAAATGACAATGTTGTAAGAAGCTATAATCTGGGAGAATACTTACCTGAGACAGTAGTCTGGAACGGTATTGATTCTAAAGGAAAGATTGCAGATAAAGGTGATTATGTATTTGTTCTTGATGCAACTGATGCTGCCGGAAACCGTGGAATCAAAACATCTGAATCTTCTGTAACTTTTGATACAACAGAAGCCCAGCTTTTACTTGCCTGTTCAGATACAGCCTTCTCTCCAAATGGTGATAAGGTAAAAGATACAATTACCTTTACCCCTGTTACTTCAACAAGTGATATTGCTGCTTACGACTTCGTTGTAACAAACTCTAAAAACACAGAAGTTTATTCTGTAAAAGAAGCTCAGAAGCTTCCTGCAAATATTGTATGGGACGGAAAGGGAAATGATAAACTCCTTTGTTCAGATGGAATTTATACTGCCTCTCTGAAAATTACTGCTGCAAACGGTTCTGTTTCTGAAGCTGCAAAACATACCTTTAAGCTTGATACTCTTGCTCCTTCTTTAGTTGCAGAAATCCCTTGGTCTGCTTTCTCTCCAGACGGAGACGGAAACCAGGACAATATCCCTGTTACAATTAAAGAATGTTCAGATGATGTATGGACAGCAGAAGTTGTATCTGTAAAAGGAAACTCTGTATGGAAGTACAGCTGGAACGGTGTAAAAAATAACTTTATCTGGAATGGTACAGATGCTTCCGGAAATGCTGCAGCAGATGGAACTTACAACATCCTCATTACTTCTGCAGATGCTGCCGGAAATACTTTCAAGACAGAATTACAGAATATCATTCTTGATAGCCGCGAAACAAAAGCATACTTAACTGCTGAATATGAAGGAATTTCTCCAAATAATGATAAAAATCTTGATGTTCAGAAATTCGAAATCAAAGTCAGCGTAGCAGAAAATATCAGAAGCTGGAACTTTAATGTTCGTAAAGAAAACGGAGATTCTGTATTCAGCCTTTCTGAAAAAGACAATAAAAATCTTCCTGCATCAATTACCTGGAATGGTGCAGATAAAGACGGAAATGTTTGCGAAGGAACCTTTACCGGAACTCTTGATGTAGAATATCTTAAGGGTAATAAAGTAAGTTCTGTTTCTGCTCCATTTGTTTGTACAGCAAGTGCTCCAAAATTAAATGTTCAGACTGCACCTCAGTACTTCTCTCCAGATAATGATGGTGTAGATGATGATTTATACATCCGACTTACCGGCGAAACAAAGGCTAAGATTAAGAACTGGTCATTTGTAATCAGCGATCCTAAAGGTAAGGCTTTCTGGAAAACAAGCGGAAAGAATTCTATTACAGAAAGAATCATCTGGGACGGTTTAAGTAATATTCAGAAGGATGCTTCAGGTAATGCTGAACGAGTTCAGTCTGCTATGGACTATCCTTACGAATTTACTGTTACAGATAATCTTGGAATGACAAGTGTAAAAACAGGTATTATTCCTGTAGATGTTCTTGTCATTCGTGAAGGTAATGTATTAAAGATGGCTGTACCTTCTATCATCTTTGAATCTGATTCTGCTAACTTCCAGAATGCAAATAATAAGCTTTCTCAGGAACAGATTACAAAGAACCTTACAACTTTGAACCGTATTGCAGATATTCTTAAGAAGTTTAAGGATTACAAGGTTCAGATTGTAGGACACGCTAATAAGGTTACAGATAATCCTGAAGAAGAAACTGTTGATAACTTAAAGCAGTGGGGTAGAGCTTTAACTCCTCTTTCAAAAGAAAGAGCTGAAGCTATTAAGGCTTACCTTGTTAAACGTGGAGTTTCTGCTTCAAGTGTAACTACAGATGGTCTTGGTGGAACCCGTCCGGTTGTAAATCCAAAAGATAAGGATAATAACTGGAAGAACCGTCGTGTAGAATTTATTTTACAAAAATAAATGAGGGGTGCCGCGCAGAGCGCGGCACCTTTTTTTGTTTTAAATGGAATTTGTTAAAAATTAAATAAATTTAAAAAATTCATCATAATCTTTAATGATATCAGGATGCTTTCCGGCGTAATCCATAAGGACCTGCTCAAGTTCATCCTTCACAAAAGTCTGCAGCTGACTGAAGGGAACTTTGTTAATGGAAGGGCAGGTTGGAGTTAATGCCGGACTGTATTTATCTGAATCATTCTTATGTCTTACTATTCTAAGAGGCCAGATTTTACAATCCATAGGTTTTAATTCTTCAGGCAGGGAACAGCCTTTGCTGCTGTCTAAAAAAGGACATAAAGCTTCTTCTTCCGGATCCTGACTCTTATAATTACCGGAAATATCAAAGGTAAAAAAGGAATTGCTTACAGTTTTTACTTTGAAATCCGGAAATAATTCTTTAAGTTTTATTAAGTTTTCCTTAGGGAAAAGAGGACTTTCCCAAAGACTTTTACGTCTGAAGGAACAGCAGAATTTACAGGAAGCGCATTCTTCCTTAGAAAGTATTTTTGAAAGCATAGAGAATCCTTTTATTCAATTTTACCATAAAACTTATCTAAAATTATATCCGGTTTGTAAGAAAGCTTTGCTTTTCTTAAGCCGGCAACGCCCATATCTTCTTCGCGGTTTATATAAAGAAAGGAAGAACATTCTTTTGCGAAAAGATTATTTATGACGGCAAAGATTCCGTCTGCCTCATACTGCTCAATTGCCTTTTCAAAATGAATATCAATAACTGAAGGGGAGATGGCAGAAGCCAGTGTCATGGCAACCGGCTCTTCCTTAATGTAAAGACAAGCGCCCGAAAGTCCAAGAAGTTCTGCATTGTCAAAAGCTTTATAAATGGATTCCTTTTCCAGAATAAGGGCTTTGTTTTCTGGACCATTCTTTTCTGTAAACCATTTTTCTTCAACCTGCAGAATGTCATTTTTAAGCTGTTCGCTGATGTTGTCAGCATTAAAGGTCTTAAAACTCCAGTCATGAGGGTGAAGACGGTTAAATCTTGAAATGTGGTTTCTTTTTTTCTGAAAGGAAGAACCTTTAAGTTCTGAAAGATTCTCCCTTAGATATATGTAGTCGCTGTCATCCCGGTTACTTTTCCAGTTGATTTTATGTTTAGGAAAATGCTGCATAAGGCATGCGTCTATTAAAGCCTTTTGTTCCTGACTGCATAAACAAAAGTCAGCTTTAATGCCTTCTTTTCTTTCTTTTGAAAAAATAAAGCAGACGGCAGTTTTTAAAAAATCTTCTTCTGCATTTTTCAGGGGAATGGGGAAAGCCCAGCCTCTTCTGTTTTTATTACCCTGGTAATAGCGGAAGAGTATGTTTTGATGAATGTAAAACTGCGTATTATATTTTGGCTGCAGCAGGAACATGTTTGCAAGCGAAGAATCACTGCCTGAAAGGGTAGAGGTGTCTAGGTTTTCTTTAAGGAATGTGAAGGTCTGGTAAAGGCTCTCGCTTTGCATAGAATAAAGTTAATATATAGACGGGCTAAAATCAAGAATGAAAATATAAAAGAGTGTTATAAAAATCTATAGGAATTCAAAACGTCTCAGCCGCAAGGCTGCAGGTTTTGCCGGTTCCGTCGCAAACGTCCGTGTTTGCTCCTGCACCGGCGGCTTCATTCGCTAAAATTGCATCCCTGCAATTTTACAAAAAAAATACTGCGCCACTGCTCGTATTTTTTTTGCCGCTCATTACGCTTCAAAACTGCAGGTTTTGCCGCTACGGTCGTTGCCCTCCATGGCAACTCCCTCTGCGGCGCCTCCGTTCGCTGTCGCGTCCATCCCTGGACGCTTTTCATAAAATTGCTGCGCCACTGCTCGCAATTTTATGCGCTCACTTCGTTTCAAAACGTCGCAGCCGCAAGGCTGCTAACCGCATTTTTTTACAAAAAATGCGTCGCTCAATTTTTTTTCTCACGATGAAAATTCAAGTTAAAATAAAAAACCTCTCTAGCTAAACGCTAAAGAGGTTTAAGGCGGCTGCTGCAGGTTTTGAACCTGCGACACATGGATTAACAGTCCATTGCTCTACCAGCTGAGCTAAGCAACCGAACGTTGTGTTTCAAACGTGAGTTTATATTATAAAAATATTAAAAAGATGTCAACATGCGGATGCAGATTTTTGCAAAGAATTTTTATTTTTTTTAATTCTTTGAATCCAGCGAGTAAAGTCTTAAATCTGCTCTGGCAGGAAAATAAGACATTATTGCAGCATAATCATCTACATTTGCATTTCTGATATCTTCATATTCCCTTAAATAAAAATCAGCCTGGTCGTCAAAAAGTTCTATTCCCCGGTAAAGATATTTTGCAGTCTGAGAAGGAAGGGAAGCATCATACAAATGGTTCAAAATCCACAGGTTTTTAATATCTGCAATAAGGCTGCCTTTCATGCTGGTCTTAAGAGTATCAATCACCTTTCTGTAGGCTGCATCAACTAAGGCTGTGTGTTCAACATTCTGTACAATTATAAAAGCATAGTTAATATTGTTTTTAGGAAGCTGAACTAAAACCGTCTGCTCTTCTTTTGAACTTTTATTAACTTCTTTCTGCAATTCTGAAGCAATATAATTTACCAGGGCATTAAAGAGATTGTATTCCCTTGTTCCTGCAGCCGGTGCCTTTACTGCATAAAGAACCGGGTCTAAAAATTCTGTAGTTGGAATAAGTACTGCAGGCTGGGGACCTGCTTTTTCTGCAGGTATATCTGTAAGGAAAGTGTGGGTAATTTTTACTGCAGCTCTTTTATCTCTTGGGAAAAGCTGATTAGTTTCAGGCTTATTGATGGTCTGGCCGGTAAGGGTTAAAAGTTCAAAGTTCTTTTTGATGGTTTCCAGATAATTTGACGGAATGTTTCCGCTTAAGATGATTGAATAGCGGCTGGCATCTAAAAGAGCAGGGTATGCGTTTACAATTTTTGTATAATCAGTGTTTTGCAGAATATCTTTTTTTGAATCATAAATTGCAGAATAAGGAGATTTTCCATAGATTGTAGTCATTGCTGCTTCCAGCATCTGATTTACGGCACTTCCGTTTTCCAGTCTTTTTTTATGCTGGCGGGAGGCAACCGCTCTGTCTGCGGCAGCCGGCATAAGGTTTGCATAAATTATTGTATTTGATATTCCCTGACAAACGCTTTCAAAATCTTCCTTTTCAAATTCAATCAGAATATAGCTTGATGAAATTTCGCTCTGGGTAGAAATCTGAGGTCTTGAAAGAATAATCCCCTTTGCAAATCGCTGGTTCAATTCCCTTTGAATCATTGTTCCAAGAATATTAATCATAACTTCTTCAAAACCATGGTCGGCTGCTGAATTAATCTTTCCCCCTTTAATACAAAGCATTAAGGCTGCCCCAGAAGAAATGCTGTTTGTTTTTACAGCAAGAGGAATGCCGTTATCAAGCTTTGTAAGGGTAAGGTTCTGAATATTTTTTTCGTAGAATTCGTTATCAAGAAAATCTGAATGTTTTACATTGTAAAGAATCTCTTCTTCAGGCTTAAACTGGTCCTGAATCTCTTTATACATCTGATTTGTATACCAGGAAGCATTTTTATAATTGATTTCTTCAAAGCCTTGAGCAGTAAAATCTTTTTTATATTTTTTAAATTCAGAATCGCTGATTACAAGAAAAACAAAAGGCTGGTCATTTTTGATGGCTTCCATAACAAAGGGCAGTTCAATTTTTGAATAATTATTTGACTGCTGCATTAAAAGCTCAGTTGTAAGGGAAGAGGGATAGGTCAAGTCTTCTTTTTCGTAATAGTCTTTATAGGCTTCAAGGGCCCAAAAAGAAGCAAGGCTGTCCATCATCCTTGAAGAAGAGGAAGTCATCTGTTTTAAGTTTGAATTAATTATCTGCTTTCCAAGGTAAAAATCTTCTTCTTTTAAAAGCTGGGGGATATTTTCTACCGATTCCATAAAGGCCTTTGCCTGACTTAAGGAAGTTATTCCAGCTTTTTTATCTTCCGGTTTTTGCATTAAAGCCTGAATTACCAGTCTTGAAGAGTTTTTTGAATGGGCAGAAGAAATATCAATATAGTCTTCGCCCGGAATGTTCAGTTCTGCTTTGGAAAGAAGGTCTGCCTTAAGGGGCGAATACAGATTATTCAGGGAGGCAGCAAGAACTTCGCTTTCGTCCATGTTAAGATTTGTGTATTCAATGATTATCTGGCTTATATCTGGCGAAAAATCTGCACTGTGAATTACGTATTTTTTCTGATTGTTGTAGGGCAGGTCCGAAAGGGGGATTGGAGTTGAGTAAGAAGAGTAGTAACGGCCAAAGGAAGAACGAAGAATCCTCATGACTTCTTCCGAACTGATGTTTCCGCTTATAAAGATTGCTGAGTTTTGCGGGGTGTACCAGCGGTCGGCAATCTGTTTTAAGGCTGTGCGGATATTTTTTTCTGTATTTCTTTTGAACAGGGAAGGGTAAATTCCTGTGTCATGCTTCCAGGGAGAAGTTGAATAAATGCGGGATTCAATTGCAGAGTTCAAAAAGCCTCCGATTGACTGGGCATTTTCTTCAGATTCCTTTTTAAAGCGTCTGCATTCTTCAATTAAAAGTTCATCAGAAATTTGAGGCATAAAAATATTTTGACTTAAGGATTGCAGGCAGTTTTCAATTTGTGAAGGGGTGACTGTAAGCTGGTAGCGGGAAGATTCGGCATTGCAGGAAACTGACTCAAAATTAAGTGAGGAAGAGTTTTGAATTAAGTCTGAATAAAGGTAAAAAAAGCCTGCGGTATCTTTTGTCTGCGAAGAAAAGCCTGCTTTAACAGAAAATTCTATTCTAACAAGGGCTTCTGAAGGGTCTTCTAAGAGAAAAACCGAAAGTCCGTTTTCTAAGGTGTACTGGTTAACTAAAGAGGCTGGTTCTGCATGCAGAGGAATGAATAAAAAAAGGCAGGCAGCAAGGCAAATGTTTATCTTTTTCATAAATCCATTATAAGATATACATTTTTGCTTTTCTAGGCTAAAATCAAAATATCATGGTAAAAGTCGAATACAGAAAACTCAATGATTATTCACTTGATTTGAACAGTGAACTTTTAAAGAATAAAAGAAATCTGACACAAGCAGAAATAGAAATTTTAAAGAAAAATAATAATACAAATAAAGATTCTGAATGGAAGAACATCTTTGTTGACAGTCAGGAAGGGGCCTTTAATCCCGAACTGATACAGTTTTCTTCTTTTGAAGGGCTGATTCTTCTTGGTAAAATGCAGGATGTAACCCTTTCTTACAACGATTTGCATTTAACCTGTGGAATCTATAATTCTTATGTAAAAAATTCCTTCCTTGGAGATTATGTCTGCATTAATAATGTAAAATATCTTGATAACTATAAAATTGGTAACAGGGTAATTCTTTTTAATGTTTTTGAAATCTGCTGTACAAAGCATTCAAAATTTGGAAATGGTATTTTAAAGGAAGGAGAAGAAGAAAAGCACAGAATCTGGCTGGGAGTTGGTAACGAAAATGACGGCCGTAGAATCCTTCCTTTTAATCAGATGATTCCGGCAGATGCCTATATCTGGTCGCATTACAGGGATGATCCGGAACTTTTAGCCCGTTTTGTAGAACTTACAGAATACGGACAGTCTAAGGCCCTGGATACAGTCGGTTTTATTGATGATGATTGTGTCATAAAAAATTCCCAGATTGTAAAGGATGCAAAGATTGGAAAAGCTACCTATATTAAAGGTGCAAATAAATTAAAGAACATCACAATTAATTCTTCTGAAGAAGAGCCAACCCAGATTGGTGAAGGCGTTGAACTTGTAAACGGTATTGTCGGTTATGGCTGCCATATTTTCTACCAGGCAATTGCAGTCCGCTTTGTTATTGGAAGAAACTGCCAGTTAAAGTATGGGGCAAGACTTATAAACTCTGTCTTAGGAGATAATTCAAATATTTCCTGCTGCGAGGTTTTAAATAATCTTATCTATCCTTTCCATGAGCAGCATCATAATTCTTCCTTCCTTATTGCAACAACAATTATGGGGCAGTCGAACATTGCTTCCGGCTCAACTGTTGGAAGTAATCATAACAGCCGCAGTGCAGACGGAGAACTTATTGCAAAAAGAGGTTTCTGGCCCGGACTTTGTTCAGACTTTAAGCATAATTCCCGTTTTGCATCCTTCTCTTTAATTTCTAAGGGAAGCTATCAGTATGAGCTTGATATTCCATATCCTTTCTCTTTAGTAACTCCGGGTACAAACGGTGATATGGCAATTCATATTATTCCTGCCTGGTGGTTTATGTATGATATGTTTGCCATTTCAAGAAACAAAAATAAATTCTTAAAAAGAGACAGACGTAAGGTTCACCTGCAGGAAATAGAAACAGATCCTTTTGCGCCTGATACAATGGAAGAAGTTCTTCATGCAATAAACCGCCTTATAAATCTTACTGCAGATTACCTTGAAAAGAATGGAAATCCTGTAATGAAGGGGCTTAAAAGTCCGGAAGAAAAATTTCAGGCCGCAAAAGATTATATGCATAAAAACGAAAATGCAGATTTTACCCTTTTTGATTCTCAGTGCCAGAAGAAATACGGCTCAGTAATTTATAAACCTGTAAGGGCCTATAAAATGTACCGCAAGGTGATGAAATATTTTGCTACAAGAACTGTTATGGAATATTGTAGCAAACTGAATATGGAACACTATTCTTTTGATTTAGTAGAAAAAATAAGGACAATTCCTCTTTATGAAGAATGGGAAAATGTGGGTGGTCAGATAATTCCTGCCAGAAAAGTCAGGGAGCTTTTTACCCTCATTAAAGAAAAGAAAATTAACAACTGGGATCAGGTTCACGCCTTTTACCAGGCCTGCCAGACAAATTATGAGGAATACAAGGTCCGCTACAGCCTCTATCTTTTAGAGTTCCTTTATTCAAGACCAATTACAGAATTTAACCAGAAGCTCTATAAAAATATCATTGATGATGTTACAGAAATTCAGGAAGATTTTTATAATGCAGCCCTTGCTTCGCGCGAAAAGGATTACACAGACTATTACCGTACTATGGTTTACAGAAGTAAGGAAGAAATGGATGCTGTTCTTGGCTCGCTTGAAGAAAATGAATCCTTAAAGAATTTGAAGAATCTTACAGAAGACTTTGTTCAGGAACTGCATGTTTTCTTTTCAAAGATGATTGTTTCAAACTGATTTGAATTATTTCTAATAAAAAAGCAGGTCTGCTGTCGGGAAATTGACTTATATTGAAACTATGTCGTATTCCCGTTAAAATCTTACTTATGAGTAACGAAGCATTACCTGTAAGATTAGGTATAGATGTTGGTTCTACAACAGTAAAAGTAGCAATCCTTGATAATGATGATAAATTAATTTATGGAGATTATCAGCGTCATAGAGCAGATATCCGCTCAACAATTATTAATGTTGTAACAAAGGCTCTTGATTACCTGGAGAAAAAACTTGCTTCAGGCAGTAATCAGACTATCAGTGCGAAAGTAACTGGTTCAGGCGGTTTATCTGTTTCCCAGTGGTTAAATATTCCTTTTATTCAGGAAGTTATTGCGGCAACAACTGCAGTAAAAAAGATTATTCCCCAGACAGATGTTGTAATTGAACTTGGAGGCGAAGACGCCAAAATTACATATTTTAAGGGTGGAGTTGAACAGAGAATGAACGGAACCTGTGCCGGTGGTACGGGTGCCTTTATTGACCAGATGGCAGCTCTTCTTGAAACTGATGCTCCGGGGCTGAATGAACTTGCCAGGGGTGCACAGCAGATTTATCCTATTGCGGCCCGCTGCGGTGTTTTTGCAAAAACTGATATTCAGCCTCTTATTAATGAAGGAGCCAGAAGAGAGGATATTGCGGCTTCAATTTTTCAGGCTGTAGTAAGTCAGACAATTTCAGGTCTTGCCTGTGGAAAACCTATCAGAGGGCATGTAGCCTTCCTTGGCGGACCTTTACACTTCCTGGATCAGTTACGCTACCGTTTTATTAAGACATTAAACTTAAAGGATGATGAAATCATTGTTCCTGAAGATTCCCAGCTTTTTGTAGCAAGCGGCTGTGCTTTTAGTGCAGAAAGAAGCTTTACTAACAAGCCTGACTTCCATTTTCCTACAATCAGCGAATTCCGCGATAATCTGAAAAATCTTGTTGGTGCAGAACTTTCAGAAGTTCAGCGTCTGGAACCTCTCTTTAAAAATCAGGCAGAACTTGATGAGTTTGAGGTTCGCCACAGCGAGCAGAAGGCTAAACGCGGAGATTTATATAAAACACATGGTCCGGTTTTCTTAGGTCTGGACTCAGGTTCTACAACAACAAAGGCCTGTTTAATTGATAAGGACGGCCGAATCATCTGGGATTTTTATGCCCACAATCAGGGAAATCCTGTTGAACTTGCAGTAAAGGTGTTAAAGGAACTTTACCAGAAATTACCTGAAGATGTTTATATTGCCCGTGCGGTTTCTACCGGTTATGGAGAGGCTCTTTTTCAGGCAGCCCTTGGCGTAGATTCCGGCGAAGTAGAAACAATTACCCACTTCCGTGCGGCAAACTTCTTTGTACCTGGTGTAGAATTCCTGCTGGATATCGGCGGTCAGGATATGAAGTGCCTTAGAATGAAGGACGGCGCAATTGTAAGCATTCAGCTTAATGAAGCCTGTTCTTCCGGCTGCGGATCCTTCCTTGATAACTTTGCCAACACAATGGGCATGGACGTAAAGGAATTTGGAAAAATTGCCCTTATGGCTCAAAAGCCGGTAGACCTGGGGTCCCGCTGTACCGTATTTATGAACAGCCGCGTAAAGCAGGCTCAGAAGGAAGGTGCTTCTGTTGCAGATATAGCAGCAGGACTTTCTTATTCGGTAATTAAAAATGCCCTTTTTAAAGTAATTAAACTTCGCAAGGCAAGCGATATCGGTTCTAAGGTTGTAGTACAGGGAGGAACCTTCTTTAATGATGCCATCCTCCGTGCTTTTGAAAAAATTGCCGGTGTAGAAGTTTATCGTCCTGATGTAGCAGGTCTTATGGGGGCTTATGGTTCTGCCCTTATTGCCTATGACCAGTGGCGCGATTTAATGGAGCCAAAACCTGGCGAGCCTGAAGGTACAGTACATGATGTAAGGTCTAACATTGCAAGCCTTGAAGAACTTGAAAAATTCCACGTAGATCTTGAACTCCGCCGCTGCGGAAAATGTCAGAATAATTGTCTTCTTACAATAAATACTTTCTCTACAGGAAAAGAAAAGCGCACCTTTATTACGGGAAACCGCTGCGAAAGGGGAGCTGAAATTGAAGACATTAAAAGCGGCGAAGGCGGAAACCACATTCTGGACGCAAGTAACAAAAAGAATACCGGACTTGATGATGATGACGCAGGTCCACTTCCAAATCTTTTTGAATGGAAATACAAGAGACTCTTTTCTTATGCACCAAGAAAACCTGAAGATGCTCCTATGGGCGATGTAGGAATTCCACGGGTTTTGAATATGTACGAAAATTATCCTCTCTGGTTTACCTTCTTTAATGAACTGGGCTTCAGGGTAATTTTAAGCCAGCGTTCAAGCCGAACTGTTTACGAAAAAGGACTTGAAACAATTCCTTCAGAATCTGTATGTTACCCTGGAAAAATAAGCCATGGTCACGTAGAAAGCCTTATTCAAAGAGGAATAAAGTTTATTTTCTATCCTTGTGCACCTTACGAAAAGAAAGAAGATGCCGGGGCAGGAAATCACTACAATTGTCCTATTGTAACAAGCTATCCTGAAGTTTTAAGAAATAATATTGATGAATTAAGACAGGATCCTTCCATTACTTATATGGATCCTTTCCTGCCAATTTACGATAAAAAACGTCTTGCAGAAAGACTTTGCGAAGAACTGCTTCCAAAATTCCCAAAACTCAGCAGGGCCGCAATTAATGCTGCGGTAGAAAAAGCCTGGACCGAGCAGGAAAACTTCCGCGAAGAAGTAAGAAGAAAGGGCGAAGAAGCCCTTGAAGAAATTATTACAAAGGGTGGAAGCGGTATTGTACTTGCTGGCCGTCCATATCACCTGGATCCGGAAATTAACCATGGAATTCCAGAAATGATTAACGGCCTTGGTCTTGCAGTTTTAACAGAAGATTCTATTGCCCACCTTGGAACTATAGAAAGACCTTTAAGAATTATAGACCAGTGGACTTACCATAACCGCCTTTATCGTGCAGCCCAGTTTGTAAGCGAAATGCCTAATCTGGAACTGGTTCAGCTTACCAGCTTCGGCTGCGGCCTTGATGCAGTAACAGCAGACCAGGTTGATGAGATTTTACGTGCAAAGAGCCGCATGTACACCCTCATTAAAATTGATGAAGGAAGTAATCTTGGCGCTGTAAGAATCAGAATCAGGTCTCTTATTGCTGCTGTAAAGGAAAGACGCAGAAATAAAACTAAAATTGTTAAAAAATCTTCAGCTTACCATAGAGTTGTCTTTACTGAAGAAATGCGAAAAGAATACACAATTATTGGCCCTCAGATGTCTCCTATTCATTTCAGACTTTTGCAGAATGCCTTCTCTGGCTGCGGCTATAATTTTGTAGTTTTAGATGCTGTAGATCCAAAGGCGGTAGAAGCCGGTTTAAAATATGTAAATAATGATGCCTGCTATCCATCTCTTTTAGTTGCCGGTCAGATGATTTCTGCACTGGAAAGCGGAAAGTATGATCTGGACAAGACTGCCCTCATTATAACCCAGACCGGCGGTGGTTGCCGCGCAACAAACTACATTGGATTTATAAGGCGGGCGCTCAATGATGCGGGATGGGGGCACATTCCGGTTCTGTCTTTAAGTGCTCAGGGCTTTGAAAAAAATCCTGGCTTTAAGATTAACTTCCAGTTTATAGACAGAGCGGTAAAAGCTCTTATTGTAGGGGACGTTCTTATGCGTGTACTTTACAGAACCCGCCCTTATGAGGATGTTCCCGGCAGCGCAAATCAGCTTTACGAAAAATGGAACGAAATTGCAGGTCAGAAACTGCTTAAAAAACTTCCTGCCCACGCATATCATAAATTAATAAAGGATATTATCAGAGACTTTGATAATCTTCCTTTAAAACCAATAAAGAAACCTAGGGTTGGTGTTGTTGGAGAAATCCTTGTAAAATTCCATCCTACAGCAAACAATCAGATTGTTGAAACAATAGAAAGGGAGGGGGCAGAGTGCGTAATGCCTGATTTAACTGACTTCTTCTTCTATTCTTTTGCAACCGGTATTTTCCGTCATAAGCAGCTGGCCTTCCCTGGCAAAACAGAAAGAAATGCCAGACTTCTTGTATGGGGCCTTGAGCTTTATCGCCGTAAAATGAAGAAATATCTTCGTAAGAGCAGAAGATTTACCCCTCCAAGCCATATTTATGATATGATGAAAGGTGTAGATGATATTGTTCAGCTTGGTAACATAACCGGCGAAGGATGGTTTTTAACAGCAGAGATGGTTGAGCTTATTCACGAAGGAGCTCCAAGTATTGCCTGCGTTCAGCCTTTTGCCTGTCTGCCAAACCATGTAACCGGAAAGGGTATGATTAAGGAATTAAGACGCCGCTTCCCATCTGCAAATATTTCTGCAATTGATTATGACCCGGGTTCTTCCGAGGTTAATCAGTTGAACAGATTAAAACTGCTTTTGTCTAATGCTCCGGTTGGTAAGCATCCTGACGAAGTAAAAGATGGCTTTGTAAGAAGCAGTGACGGTAAGCTTGTAAAAGCCGAAATAAGAAGGGCTGAAGGAGCAACCGATTCTGATCCGGGCCAGATGTAAGGTTCAGGGAACCCAGATGTAAGTTGTCCCCGGGCCAGATGTAAAAAAAGTGATTTTACCGGAGGTAAATGTAATGCAAAAAAAAGTTTTAAGTTTTATTTTTTCAGTTTTTCTTTTATCTCCTGTCTTTTCTGCCTATAACTCTCTTGGAGTACCTGATTCTTCCGAAATAAGGGAAGGGCTCTGCGAAAAATGGTTTGAAGCACCTCTTTCTGCAGTCCGCGAAAATCTTCCTGAAATTCACTATAACGAAGAAGGTCAGAAGTTTCAGGTTCGCCTTGAAGAAACAGAAGATACCTTTAATATTTTTGTTGCCCCTTCCAGCGAGGTAAATGTTACTGTTTATTCTAAAAAGGGAATTTCTTTAGAAAAACAGGAAATCTTCCTTGGCGACCAGATGGGCAGCTTTGTTCTGGTAAGAGATAAAAAGAGTGGAAAGCCTGTACGCCTCCGCTATTACTTTGTAAAAAACAGCGAAGTATTTATTCAGTTTACTCCAAATAATAAAACCGCTCTTGCAGATTTAATAATTTATGAAAATTATGCCGCAAGGGGAGTTCCAACCGGAGTTCCTTTTGAAAAATTTTATACCCTTTCTTTTGAAGATATTTACAATATCACAAAAAATAAACTTCCCTGGAAGTTTGTAATCTGCGATCCATCCCTTTATCATTCTGTTATGCAGATGATTGCCGTTATAAAGGAAAAACTTCCCCTTATTCTGCCTGCCAGCGATGCCATGTACGACGAAAAGAATGAGCTGGTTAATATCCTTAACGGAGCAAAATTTGATACAGACAACCTGGACCCTGAAAGACGTTATCTTTCTTCGGCAGGTTTCTTAAAGTGGATTGCCGATGGTCTTGTAGAGCCGGTTGCCGGTGGAAGACTTAAGAGGGAGCCCTTAATTAAAGAAACCGTTACTGTAAAAGATATTGGATACCAGGGCGTTTTATCTCAAAAATATAATTTATACTTTGCCCTGGACTGGGTAAGAAACCTTGCTTCGGCAGTGCTTTCTGTAAATACAGGCAAAACCTATCTTTTTAATCAGTCTGGCGTTGATGTAAAAATAAATCCTTTTGCTTCTGCAATAACTGATTATGGTGTTGCAAATACTGTAACTTTTATTGAAGACTCTGGTTATACAAGGGATGTGCTTAAGTCACTTTTGTATGTGCTTGCGAATACAGAACCTGGAACTTTCTATTTTGCTGCTATTCGTGCTACCGACAGAAGTGTAAGCCCGGAAATAAAACATTTCAGCGAATGCTGTGCAATCTTTCCTTACTTTTTAGAGGATGGTTCTTTCCAGTGTACTGTCTTTATAAACGGCAGACAAATGCTCCTGGATGATTTTTTGCTTCAGCATCCTGATGATTTTGTTTATCTTACCAGAGTGCGCTCTAATGAGGCTTTTTACCCTGATTAATTATTAATTATGAAACGACTATCTTATTTTTGTATTGCTTTTGTTTTTTTTGCTGCAGCCTTGTTTTCAAAAGATTCATCTGTTTTGGAAACTTCAATTTATAATGATTTACAATCATATTATGCAAGCGGATTTTATCCCGGGGTTGTAGAAAAAGCCGATTTACTTAAAGAAAATTATCCCCAGTCATCTTTTTCTGTCAGAGCTGATTATTTAAAGGGAAAGGCCCTTATTTATCTGGAAGAGTATGAAAAGGCCTGTGATACTTTAAAAAATCTTTTACGTCACAGTAAAAATCCTTTTGAAATTCAGGTTAAGGCAAATTATGAACTTGGAATTGCAAGCCAGAAAATCGGAGATAATTACCAGGCTGTCACTTCCTTTGTTACCTGTGCAAATTTAAGCAGAAATTCTGAATATAAAGACTATTTTTATAAGTCGGTATTTCAGGCCGGTCAGCTTTATTTTATTGAAGAAGATTATAAAAATGCCCTTTTGAATTTTGACTATGTTGTAAAAAACGGGAAAAAATACAGCAGAAATGATTTTAATAATGCAATTCAAAAGCTCTTCCTTTCCTGCAATGCAGAAAAAGAATACAAAAAGACTATTTCTTATTACGAAGAACTTCAGGAAAGTACTTTTATAAAAAGTCAGGAAGAAAAGAGAGTTTATTATACCCTTACCATTTATGCCGCAGATGCCTGTAAAGAAATAAATCAGAATGATAAGGCTTACAGATATTATTGTAAGACTGTAGAATGCGGCATTACAGACCTGGCAGTTATTGCCCTTAAAAAAGCCTATGTTCTTGCCGGAGAAAAGCAGATTGGTGTAAATCCTTCTGAAGTTTTTTCAAAAACAGTAGAAACCTTCAGCGAAGAACCTGAGCTTGTAAGGGAATTCTGGATAAGACTTGGAATTGACGAATACAATAAAGCAAATTATAAAAAAGCCGCAGACTTTTTTGACAATGCCTTGCAGCAGGCTTCTTCTGACGGTAAAAATGAGCAGGCTATAATCACACTTTATAAGGCAAAAATTCTTATAGAGGAAGGTAAAGCTTATGCAAAGGCAGAAGAAGTTCTGGAAAAAAATATTGAGCTTTTAAAAGAAGACAGCTATAAAGTAAGCGATTCCTGGTATTCGAGTCTTTTAAGCTGTAAGGTAAACCTTAAAAAATGGGACCAGGTTGAAGGACTTTATAAAAAGATTTCCCTTCCAATGGAAATTGAAAAAACAAATTATGCGGCTTATCTTTATCAGAATAAAAAATATGATGAGCTGGTCAGCCTTCTGGAAGGCCTGGTTCTTAAAGATAAAAAATCAAAATATCCTCATGCGCATAGTCTTTATGCTTCAGCCCTGCTGCATCTGGGCCAGGTTTCTAAGGCCGCTAAAACTTATGAGCTTTTGTATCAGAATGGAAAAATTAATGATGCCGATAAGGTGGAATATTCAAAGGCTCTTTTTACCCTTAAAAATTATAACAAGGCAAAAACTCTGGCAGAAGAATCTAAGCTTCCTGAGGCTTATTATCTGGCAGCCCTGTCTTACGTAAATCTTCAGCAGTGGGATAAGGCCTGCAACAATTTTATTTTATATATTAAAGAGCGCAATAAAATTGCTGATTTTAATCTGCTGGCCTATTTTTATAAAGGTTACTGTGAGTTTACCAGGGACGACTATAAAAATGCCTATGCTTCTTTTGTGCGATATACTTCGGAAGGAAGCGAAGAGCCATACAAATATAGAAAACTCGCCTGGGACCTTGCCGCAAAGGCAAGCCTTCAAAGTGGAAATTATGAACAGGCTGCCTTACAGGCGCAGAATCTTATTAAAAACTCTATGAGTGAGGAAGAAAAAAGGGAAGCCATCCTCTTCCTTTCTGACATTTACACCGATTCAAAAGCCTACGATAAGGCTGTAAAGCTCATGCTTCCATATACTCAGGTTAAAAATGATTTTACCCTTGCGGCTATGTTTAAACTTGCCGGCATTTATGAAAAACAGAAGGACTTAAAGAGTGCCGATTCTGTTTACAAAAATATTTATACAAATTATCCAAAGGAAGATTATGCCCAGCAGGCTATGTACCGCAGCGGAGAAATGTATTATGCAGAACTTGATTATGCTTCAAGTCAGAAGGCTTTTAACAATTACATTTATACTTACCCTGACGGTCTTTACACAGATGCGGCTCTCTTTTTCTGCGGAGACTGCGATCTTAATTTGAAGAGGTTTGATGAATGTGTAATGCTGAATCTTACCTTAATTCAAAAGTATCCTGACTGTTCTTATGTTTATGCTGCCGGTAAAAACTTAATGGAAGCCTATTATAATCAGGAATATTTTTCTAAGGCCCTGGATACTGCAAGAAATCTTGTAGATAAATATCCCCAGCAGGCAAGTCTGGATGGAATTGGAAAAAAACTTATTCAGCTGGAAAAAATAGTTTCCGGAACCGATAAGTCTGTTGCGGAAAAATATAACGAGTTTGAAAAACTTGGTAAAACAGAAACTTTTGAGGGCAGAAAAGCAGCAAGTCAGCTTGTTCAGCTTTATGCAAAAAATGATTCTACATTAAAAGAGGCGGTTTCTCTTGCTGAAGAAATTCTAAAGAATCACAAGGAAGATTCCATTGAAGAATTTGAAATTGCGGCAGACAATGCTTATTTTCTTGCAGAATATAACGAAAAGATTATGAAGGAGCAGAAGTCTGCCGAATTGTATCTGGAGGCGGCCCGTTATTACAGAGCCTGCGATAATGCAGACAAGGCGGCAATTTCTTTGTATAGTGCTGCTTCTTCTTTTAAGAATATTGGAATGACAGGTGATGTAAAAGAAGTTGTGGATCTTTTGCAAAAACTGTATCCGGAATCAAGGCAGGCAAAAGCTGCTGTAAGATTGTTAAAGTAATTACTGTTTAGATGAGGAAAATTATGAGGAATAGAAAATTTTTACTTTTAAGTATTTCACTTTTGTCATCCCTTAGCCTTTATGCTCAGGCTGCCGATGATATTGTTCTTCCCGAAGTAACAACTGTAATAGATTCTCAAAAACTGCAGGCCCAGGCCGAAGATTTACCTTCTTTCAGCCAGCTTTTTGAAAGCGATGAAAGTTCCGGAAGTGTAAGCATTGAACTTCCTGATGTAGAAAACCAGCCTTCCGCAACAGAAGCCCAGTCTGAAGAAAAAAAAGCCGTAAAGACTCTTTTTGCCCAGGGCCAGCTGGGACTTGGTTATCCTTATCTTTTTAATGGAGATTTCAGTGTTTTTAGTCAGAGCGAAGCTGCCCCATTTAAAATCCATTTTAATCACGATTCCGCAGCTGCCTATGCTTCTAATTCCCTGAATTCCCAGTATTTTGATTCAAATACTTCCATGGAACTGGAAACAAAAATCCATAAAGATAATTTTGAATGGGATATTTCCGGCTCTTATGCTTCTATAGAAAACGGACTTCAGAATAAAGTAAGCGATTTAACCTCCATCAGTCAGAAAAATATTCAGGCAGAAAGCGATTTTATATGGACATTCCCTAAAGGTCACTGTCTTGGGCTTAATACAGAGGGCCTTAATTACGTTCGCTATGCAAATATAAGTAACAATGCTTCTATTGAAGACTGGGTAAAAAAATCACATTACTTTGCTATTAATCCTGAATTCTATTATTACTGGACTGGTTATGGAATAAAAACAGGAATCACTGCAGATTACGATTTTGAATACCTTAAGGGAGTGGCAAACAGGGGAGAATTCAAGGCTGATTTTAGCTGGGGAAATGAATTTGTTAATCTTTTTACAGATCTTTCCTGGGTTCTGTCTGACCGAAACAATTCAAAAATCACAATTCCTTTTACACTGGGCTTAAAGGCAAATGCTCCGTTAAAGTTTTCAAACAGAAATTTCTCTATTGATGTAAGGGGCGGAATGGAATCTTTCCTTCCTCAGGTTTCTGAACTTGAAGAGCTTTATAAGTTTACCGGCTTTAGCACTCTTCCTTACGAAACTTCTTACTGGTTTGCTTCAATGGATTTAATCCTTCCTGTAAAGAACTCTTTTACTTCTTCTGCAAACCTTGTTTACAAAAAAACTTACGAAAACAACGGTACTTACCGCCCTCTGCTTGATTCTTCAAATTATGTAAGCGGATTATACACTTATGGTCAGTGCAATGAAGATATTTTAGAAAGTAAACTGGCCTTTAATTATTTTTACAAGATTTTTTCAGCTTCTATCAGCTGGACTCAAAACTGGCTGGACATCCCCGCCTTTGAAAATCAGATGCTCGTAAGCATAAATCTTTCGCTTGCAAGTCCGGATTCTTTCTGGGGAGTGGAAGGAAAACTTGACTTACTGCTTAAGGAATTACCTCTTCTTTCTTTAAGCGGCTATAGCAGAGTCTCAAATACTGCTACACTTGTAGTAGAGATGAATGATATTTTGAATCTGGTCAGTCCATATGATTCAAGACTTTATGCCGGAACATACATAGAACGAAGCGGTTCTCTTGCTCTTGCTGTAAAATTTAACTTTTAATATAAAATGAGGTGAAGTATGTTACAAACATTAAAAGCTGGCGGATTGTTAATAATTCCAATTTTGATTTGTGGAGTTTTTGCAACCTATATAATTATTGAAAGATTTATTTATTTTAAGAATTTAAAAGCCCGTGACAGTCAGTTAAAAAAAGATCTGGATAAGGCCCTTGCCGCAGCAGATCTTAGTGCCTGTGAAGCTGCCTGCAGTCAGGCCGGAACTCCAGCAGCCACTGTTGTAAAAAAGGCTCTGGACTGCCGCCGTTATGACGAAGAAGCTTTGCGCGAAGTTGTTGAAGTAGAAATGGAATGTGTAATTCCTTCTATGGAACACTGGCTTACTCCTCTTGGAACAATTGCAAACATTGCAACCCTGCTTGGACTTTTGGGAACCGTAACCGGAAATATGAAGGCCTTTGGTGTTTTGGGGGCCGGTGGTACAATGGGAGATCCTGCTCTGCTTGCAGGCGCAATTTCTGAAGCCCTGGTTACTACCGTTGCCGGACTCTTTGTTTCCATTCCATCTTTGATTTTTCATAATTATTTTGTAAGCCGCGTTAACCGCAGAATTGCACAGATGCAGGCTATTGTTACAGAAACACTTCTAAAAATAAAAGGAAGGATTAAATAATGAAATTAAAATCAAGAAGAGGTCTTTTACATTCCAATGTAGATATGACCCCAATGATAGATATAGTCTTTCAGCTGATTTTATTCTTCCTGGTTTCTACAACTTTTGCCATGCTGCCTGGAATAAAATTAAAACTGCCACAGAGCCATACAGCAGAAGCTTCTGCCCTGCAGGGAATAACAATTACTGCCCAGAAGGATGGAGTAATCTTCTTTAACGATAAAGAAGTTTCCATGAAGACTCTTGGCTCAGAACTGATTGCCTACGATACCGGTGATACAAAAAAGGATGAGTTTCCAATCAGTCTTGAAGCCGACAGTGAAGTTACCAACGGTACAATTGTAAAGATTTTTGATGTAATTCGCGAAAGCGGTTACTGCGTAATAAATTTAAGGACTACAGTAGAAAAATGACATTTAAGCAGCAGCTGGACTATATAAGATCTAAAGATTATCCTCTTAATAAATTTACCCGTCTTGCAGGTCTTTGTGGAACCGGTATTTTCTGGCTGATTCTTCTGATTCTTCTTGCGGTCCTTCCGGCCGCTTCGAATAAGCCAAAGTATAAGGTTGTGCAGATTATGCTTTCTGCTCCGGCACCGGAAAAACAGAGTCAGCCTGCCCAGGCAAAAGCTGAACCTGCCCAGGCAAAAGCTGAACCTGCTCAGGAAAAAACTCAGGCTGCCCCGGATCCGGCACAAGCCCCGGCAGAGACCCAGGCTAAGCAGGCACCTGAGGCAGAAAAGTCCGCCGCAAAAAAAACACCGGCAAAAACTCAGCCCGCACCAGCCCCGGCCAAAACTAAGCCTGCTCCATCAAAGTCAGCCCCCGCTCCCGCAAAGCCTAAAAGTCAGCCTGTAAAAGAAGCTGCACCTGTCGAATACGCAAGAGATATGTCCGATGGAGTTGATTTTAATAAGCCTGTAGAAAAGAAAAGGACAAATGTTGATGATGTTTGGGCTATGTTTGAAGCAGAAGCTTCTTCTTCAGAAGACAATCAGACTGTAAATAAGGTATTGTCAGAAAATACTTTTTCTGGAAGCGCCGGTCAGGTTGATAATACTTCTGGTGGAGCAAAAAGTACAGAAAGCAGGTCCGGAAAGACTTCTGCAGCAAGTTCTTCAGCAACAAATAAAACTTTACAGAGTATAGAAGGAACTCACGGTTCAGAAATTTCTAAAGTTGGAAAACAGGGGGCTTCGGTAAGTCATGCACAGGTTAATAGCGGCGACTTTACCTGGGCAGAAGGAAAAGTCAGAAATCTCTGGTATCCGGCTTCTCCAGAAATAAAATTTGCAGAAGGTAATGAACCTTCCATGAATATGGAAGTAAAAATCCACTTTACAGTTACACCAAAAGGAAATGTAGTTTCAATTGATTTTCCGGGAAAAGTTTCTTTTTTGACCGCCAGCCAGCAGGAAGAAGTTAAGAGACAGATTTCTAAATGGCAGTTTGATTCTGCAGATTATCAGTCCGAGGCAGATTTTATCTTAAAGATTGTAATCAAATAGAGAGTGATTTTTTTACATTAATTTTAGATATTTGTACACTTAATTTTATTTTAAAATCAATATATTACTTGATATGTCTTCAAACCTTATAGATATGAGCACAGGCTCACCTACAAAACATCTTTTAAAATTTGCACTTCCACTTTTAATTGGAAATGTATTTCAGCAGTTTTATAACATGGTTGATTCCATTGTTGTTGGAAACTTTGTAGGTCCGGACGCAATTGCGGCAGTTGGAACCTGCGGCTCAATGAATTTTTTCTGTTTTTCTTTAAGTGCAGGTCTTGCAATTGGAATTGGAATTATTGTTGCCCAGTTTTTTGGTGCTAAGGATTTTGCAAGGCTTCGTTCTACAATTGCAAATTCAATTTATGTTTTAGGTCTTGCAGCACTTATAGTTTCTCTTCTTGGCTTCTTTCTTTCTCCTTATGTTCTGAGGCTTTTGCGCTGTCCTGAAGCAATTCTTGGCGATGCAGTAATTTATATGAAAACTACCTGCGTCGGCATAGTCTTTATAGTTTTGTACAACGGCGTTGCATCAATTCTGCGGGCCCTGGGCGATTCAAAATCTCCTTTGTATTTTTTAATCATTGCAAGTATTATAAATCTCATTCTGGATTTACTTTTTGTACTGGTTTTTAAGCTTGCTGTTTTTGGAGTAGCCCTTGCCACAATCATTTCTCAGGCAATAAGCGGAATCACAAGCCTTATTTATGCCCATAAAAAAATTGAATATTTCAGATTATCAAAAAAAGATTTAAGGCCGGACCTTGCAATCATAAAAAGCTCTTTTAAACTGAGCATTCCTATTGCCCTGCAGAACTGCCTTATTTCTATCTCCATGATGGTTTTGCAGCAGGTTGTAAATACTTTTGGTGCAAGTGTTATGGCTTCCTATACAATCATCATGAGAATTGAGCAGCTTATTCAGCAGCCCTTCAGTTCTCTTGGAGCCGCAATTACAACTTTTAGCGGACAGAATATCGGTGCAAATAAAATTGACAGGGTTAGAAAAGGCTTTAACAGGGGAACCGTTATTGCCCTTCTTTTCTCTCTTTTTGTACTTGTTATTTTCCAGATTTTTGCAAATCAGATTGTATATCTTTTTGTAAAGGAAAGCGAAGTTATCAGGATTGGTGCTATAGGTTTAAGAATTACTTCTTTCTTCTATTTTGCCCTGGGCATGATTTATGTACCACGTGCAGTTTTAAACGGAAGCGGTGATACCGGCTTTGCCATGATTAACGGAATGACTGAAGTATTTGGCCGAATTGTTTTTTCTCATCTTCTGGTAAGAATACCTGCCATTGTGCTTTTTGGAAGAAGTATTCCTGTCGGCTTCTGGGGAATATGGCTTACAACCTGTTTTACCTGGACAATCACAGCAATAGTCTGCGTAATCAGATACAAGAGCGGAATCTGGTATAAAAAAAGCGTAAAGGCTAATCTTCAGTAAAGTTAAATGGAGTTTCCTGATAAACGTAGTAATTAAGCCAGTTTGTATAAAAAAGGTGGGCTGTAGCCCGCCAGTAGCTGGTTGGCATTCTGTTTACGTTGTTTGTAGGGAAATAGTTTTTTGGAAGGGGAACCTTCATACCCTTATCAATATCTCTGTAGTATTCTTCTGCCAGAGTCATGGTGTCGTATTCCAGGTGACCGGTCATAAAAATCTGACGGTTGTCTTTTGATTTTACAATGGTAACGCCTGCTTCTGCGCTTTCTGCAAGAATCTCAAGTTCCTTTCTTTTAAGAATATCTTCCTTGTGAATTGTTGTATGCCTTGACTGTGGAATAGGGAAGGTATCATCAAAGCCTCTTAATAGAGGATCATTTTTTGTAGAACGTTCATTCATAAAAATGCCGGACATTTTCTTTTCCAGAGGATATTTTGGAATTCCGTAAAGATGATAAAGTCCTGCCATGCTTCCCCAGCATACATAAAGGGTAGAGAAAACATTTTCTTTTGCGTAATCCATTATGTTGCACAGTTCATTCCAGTAATCAACTTCTTCAAAAGGAATCTGCTCTACCGGAGCGCCTGTAATTATCATGCCGTCGAACTTCTTTTTGTAAAGCTCGCTTGAAGGAATATAGAATTTATTAAGATAATCTTTTTGTGTGTTCTTAGACTGATGATTTTCCATTCTGATTAAGGAGATATTAATCTGCAATGGAGTGTTGCCTAAAAGTCTTAAAATCTGAGTTTCTGTTGTTTCTTTTGTAGGCATCAAATTTACAATAGCAATCTTAAGAGGTCGAATATCCTGTTGTGCAGCTCTTTTTTCTGTCATTACGAAGATGTTTTCGTTTTCGAGAATTTTTCGGGCTGGCAGGTTTGAATTAATTCTAATTGGCATAAGTGCATTGTAGCAAATCGGTAAAAATTTTGCTATAATTTTTTTATGGCACTTATTAACGATAAAAAGTCAGCAGTTAAAAAATTAAAGTTACTCGTATACAATGGCAAGGGAGAAGTAGAAGGTTTCCGTCAGAAAATGGAAGATGCCTATAAAGTAACTTTCCTTCCAAATAATGTTGAATGTTCAAAATATAAATATGGTGATGTTCCCTGCGATGTTCTTGCTCCAGAAATTTATTCTTCAAACAGGGTAATGCTTTATATTCACGGCGGATCCTTTGTAGGCGGTTCCGCAAATGTTTACCGCAGTTTCTGTGCCTCTTTAGCAAGTAAGTGCTTTTGCCGTCTGGTGCTTCCTGAATACAGACTGGCTCCGGCCCATCCTTATCCTGCAGCAAATGAAGATATTCAGAATGTTTTTAAATCTTTGTTTACAGAAGAGCAGATTGCCTGTTCCCTTAATGCAGAAAAAGGTGCAAAACCCGCTCTTCCGGAAATCATTATTGCCGCAGATTCTTCGGGAGCTGCCATAGCCTTTTCTTTAATTTTTAATTTAAGGGAACGCTACAGAAACTGCATTAAAAGTGTAATTCTTTTTTCTCCATGGCTGGACATTTCTCCTCAGTCAAGAATCCTTTCTGCAAAGAAGATGTCTGATGATGTCCTTACTTCCGAGATAATCAGAAAATGCAGCCTTATTTATACTTACGAAAGTAATACAAGCAATCCTCTTGTTTCTCCGCTTTTAGCAGAAGAGGCAATGCTTAAAAACTTTCCAAGAATTTTAATTCAGATGGGTCAGAAGGAAATCCTCCTTGAAGACGCAAAAAATTTTGCCAAAAGAATGAACGAAATGGGCAATGTCTGTCTTCTGGATGTCTGGGATGATATGCCCTTTATGTTTCAGATGGCCCATGAATACTTTCACAGTTCACACCTTGCTCTGGACCGCATCGGTATATTTGTTACAGAAAACTTTGCGGGCGAAGAAGCAATTCAAATAGAAAATAAACCAAAACTTGAACACAGTTTAAGGTCAGAGGCCTAGAAAATGGAATTATTAGCTCCGGCAGGAAATGTAGAAAAATTATCTTATGCTTATGCCTATGGCGCAGATGCCGCCTATATAGGTTTAAAACGCTTTTCTTTAAGGGTAAAGGCAGATAATTTTTATGATGATGAATATAAAAAGGTTCAGGAATTAAAGAAAAAGTACCCTGAAAAAAGACTTCATTGTGCCCTCAATATTTCCTTCCACGACGAAGAAATTGATTCCTTAAAAAAGAATATTGATTATTTTAAACTCTATCCAATTGACGCCTTTATTGTTCAGGATCTTGGAATTGTACCTTTGCTGCAAAAAGAGTTTCCGGAGGCAGAACTGCACCTTTCTACTCAGGCCAGCTGCGTAAACTCTGAAGCCGTAAAAATGTACAAAAGCCTTGGGTTTAAGAGGGTTGTACTTGGAAGGGAAATTTCAATTAATCAGATAAAGCGCATTAAAGATTCTGTTCCGGATATGGAACTAGAAGCCTTTGTTCACGGTGCCATGTGTATTGCCTATGCCGGCAGATGCCTTATGAGTGCTTATCTGACCGGAAGATCTGCCCAGAGCGGATATTGTTCCCATACCTGCAGATGGAATTTTAAAACAGGCCTTACTCAGGAAGCTGCAAAAGAACTGGCCCAGTCCGGCAATCTTTTAATTGAAGAAGAGCAGCGTAAGGGAGAATTTTTCCCAGTTTATGAAGGTGATGATTATACTGCAATTTTATCTTCTAAAGATTTAAGAATGATTGAACATCTTAAAGACTTTAAGGATGCAGGACTCGATTCCTTAAAAATTGAAGGAAGAATGAAGAGTACCTATTATGTTGCCATGGTAACCCGTGCCTACAGAAAAGCCCTCGATGCCCTTGAGGGAAAAATTACAGAAGAAGAAGCTGCTCCTTACATTGCAGAACTTGATAATGTTGCCCACAGAGAAAGTACTACCGGTTTTTATTATAAAAAATCAGAAGCAGATAAAACTGCAAGCGGGGCTTCAGATTCAAAATATGAACTTGCAGCCCAGATTGCGGGAAAAAAATCAGAAGAAGAAATTAATGCCCTTTATGAACTGGGCCAGAAAAGCTACAGGGAGTTTAAAGATAATCTTGATTCAATGCACCCTGCGGCAAGAGAAGCCCGCCTGAAGGATTTAGAAATTCATACAGACCGCCAGGTAAATCCTTTTGTAAAAAAAGATGGCTGGAAGCTCTATGATTTTACCGCACTCAACAAAATAGACCCCTCAATGGAAATTCAGTTCGTTGCGCCCGAGTTCGTTTATAAAAGCGCCGGAGCAGGTGAGTGGGAATTAATAAATCCGGAAACAGGTACCCTTATGAACTGGGTCTGCGACGGTCATCCCTGTCTTCTTTATACAAAGTACGATTTACCGGAAACCGCCCTGGTCCGCGCCGAAGATCCCGAATATGTTCCGGGCATAATAAGGGATAGCGGAAGGTAAGAATAAAAATCGAGGATGTAAATAAAAAATGAAATGTATAAAAATACTTTTGATATTTTTTTTTCTTTGTATATTACTTTCTTGCACAACATTCTCTTATCAAAATACAGGTGAGACATATTTACAAAATAACCTGACTGGATTATGGGGGTCAAAAAAAGGAGTTTGTGAATATCCTTTTGTTTTAAACGCTAAAAAATACATAAGATTTTCTTCTCTTGAAAGAAATGATACTGATTTATGGAATGCCTATTGTCGTGAAAATAGCATTGATATAAACGATTTGTGGAAAAAGCGTTATTCATATTTGATATATATTTATTCTGATGATTTTATATACGACAAAATTCCTGTGTCTGATGAACAAGGAATAGAAAGTGGAATAAAAGTATATAGAAGCGACGACGGAAATATTTATTCAAGAATAGAAATATTAATCCCTGAAGATTTTTTACTTCTGAACAGCAATTATTTTACTTTTATTTCTTCTAAAAAATTTAAAACGAATGGTACCTTTTATTTAAATTCAAATGTCTTTAAAGATATTAATTTTGGAAGAATTACTTATAAAAGGCAAAGGAGAAAGATAAGAAATGATAATAAAAAATAAGAATATTGTTTTTCTAATCTATTTATGTTTATTTTCTTTTGCTTACTCACAGGAGATTGGACTTGTACTTTCAGGAGGTGGTGCCAAAGGAGCCTATGAAGTTGGAGCATATAAGGCTTTAATAGATTATGGCATTGCACAAAAGGTGACAGTTATAAGTGGTACTAGCGTTGGGGGATTAAATGCGGCTTTGTTTACTTGTGTTCCTATAAGTGAAGCTGAAAGAATTTGGAAAGAAGAGGTTCCATATAAGTTAGTGAATGATAAAAATATACGTTCATGGTTTGTTTCGCAAGCAGGGATAAAAGAAATAATTGAAAGTATTCCTTTGGAAAAATTGTACGATGGTATGCCTAAAATAATTGTGAATGCTGTAAGATCTAGACTCGGATTTGTTAAAGTTATTACTTCAAAGATAGGAATAGATTATTCTTATATTTTTTACCTAGATGACGCTAATATGGGAGAAATAAAAAACCGATTGTTAGCAACATCAGCAATTCCTTTTCTCTGCGATCCAATAAGGCTAGAGGATGATGAGGGTGGACATCTCTATATGGATGGTGGGGTAGCTGGAAATAATGTACCAATTGAACCTCTGGTTGAATCCTTTCCTGATATAAATAATATTTTTGTAGTTTATTTAAAAACACAAGGGTTATTCCAGGAAGAAATCCTTTATGAAAATAAAAATGTTTATGAAATTTTTCCTAGCGATGAAATATCGCCTTATCTAGATTGGATAGATTTTTCTCAAAGTAATATAGAGAGATTAATTGAGGCTGGTTATTCAGAGACAAGTGCTTATTTACAAAATATGGGGTATTTTCCTGTTTCTTCTTATTGGTTTGAATAAATAATAAATACTCCCTCCCCCTTGGGCATTTTTCCTTAATCTTTTGAATGTAAATTGTAAAAGCCTCTTTTTGTATGTTATACTTTGAACACGAGGTATTTTTTTTATGGAAATGACATTACGTTGGTACGGAACAGGTTTTGATTCCGTTACACTTCAGCAGATTCGTCAGGTGCCAGGTGTGCACGGAGTTATCACCACTTTATATGATTCAGTTCCTGGTGACGCCTGGGAACTTTCTGCAATTCAGAAAATCAAAAAAGAAGTTGCAGATGCAGGCTTAAAAATTGCCGGAATTGAAAGCGTAAATATTCATGATGATATTAAAATTGGCGGCGGCGACCGCGATAAATATATAGAAAATTACATCAAAACTCTTGAACGTCTTGGTCAGGAAGACATTCATATGGTTTGCTACAACTTTATGCCTGTTTTTGACTGGACCCGTTCTGAACTTGCCAGACTTTGTGAAGATGGTTCAACAGTTCTTGCCTACAACTCAAAGGCAATTGACGGTGTAAAACCAGAAGAAATGTTTGCTTCTATTGACAAGGATTCAAACGGCTTTATTCTTCCAGGCTGGGAACCAGAGCGCATGGCCCGCGTAAAAGAACTCTTCCAGATGTACAAAGAAGTTGACGAAGAAAAACTTTTTAATAACCTTGTTTACTTTCTTAAGGCAATCATGCCTGTCTGCGATAAATACAATATTGATATGGCAATTCATCCGGATGATCCTGCCTGGCCAGTATTTGGTCTTCCACGCATCATCACAAGTCAGGACAAGGTTTGCCGCATGCTCAAGGCAGTAGATAATCCTCACAATGGTTTAACTTTCTGTACAGGTTCATATGGTACAAACCGCAAAAATGACCTCTGCGAATTTATTAAGGCTGCTCAGGGCCGCATTCACTTTGCCCATGTCCGCAACCTTAAGTTCAACACAGCAATTGATGATCCTGTTCTGGACTTCCAGGAATCTGCACATCTTTCAAGCTGCGGAACTTTTGATATGTTCAAGATTATCCGTACTTTGTATGAGACAGGTTTTGATGGAGTTATCCGTCCTGACCATGGCCGTATGATCTGGGGCGAAAAGGCAATGCCAGGTTATGGACTTTATGACCGTGCTCTTGGTGCAACCTATCTTCAGGGCCTCTGGGAAGCCTGCGAAAAGACAATTGACCGCAGCGGTGTAAAACTCTACAGATAAAAATCTGTTTTATACAATTATAAACTATAAATATTCATTTCCTTTGCGACCTGCCTGTGTTAAATTATATATAGGAAATGAATATGATTCAAAACTCAACTCCAGCAGAAGAAAAGCTTTCTGCATTAAAAGACTATCTGAAATCTCTTGGAAGTGTGGCAGTAGCCTTCTCTTCCGGAGTTGATTCTACCTTTCTTTTAAAAGTTGCCCATGAAGTATTGGGTGATAAAGCAATTGCAGTTACTGCTTCTTCCTGCTCTTTTCCAAAAAGAGAAAGAGACCAGGCCGAGGCTTTTTGTAAAAAAGAGGGTATTACCCATATACAGGTAGTTTCAGAAGAACTGGAAATTCCTGAATTCCGACATAATCCCGTAAACCGCTGTTATTTGTGTAAAAAAGAATTATTTGAAAAAATCCTTAAAATTGCAGAAGAAAATAATATAAATGCTGTCTGTGAAGGCAGTAACATGGATGATAATGGTGATTACCGTCCGGGACTTAAGGCAATTGAAGAATTAGGAATTAAGAGTCCTTTAAGGAAATGTAATTTATATAAATCAGAAATACGGCAACTTTCTAAAGAAATGCAGCTTCCTACCTGGAATAAGCAGTCCTTTGCCTGCCTTGCTTCCCGTTTTGTATATGGTGAAGAAATAAATGAAAAAAAACTTAAGATGGTAGAAGAGGCTGAGCAGTTTCTTCTGGATAAAGGCTTTAATCAGCTTAGAGTTAGAATTCACGGAGGAAATCTTGCAAGAATTGAAGTTGAGCCTGGCCAGCTGGAAGCTGTCCTGAAAATAAAGGATGACCTTGTTCAGGCCTTAAAAAATGCAGGCTTTTTATATGTAACTCTTGATTTGCAGGGTTACAGAACCGGCTCTATGAATGATATTTTGAATAAAGAGCAAAAGGAAAAATATGGAAATTAAAATTGATGATAAAGGTTATGCCGATCTTGGCTTTGCAAAGCTTGATACAGACCGGGTAAGAAGAACAGGCTTTTATGAAACCGTCTTTTGCCAGGGAAAAGAAGATGCCTTTTTAAAAGAAATATTTCTAAAATTATATAAGCTTCAGGGCCAGGTACTGGGAACCCGGGCAAGCAGACATCAGTACGAGATCCTTGCTTCGGTTTTAAAGGAAACAGAATATGATGAAGTTTCCGGAATTATCAGTGCAGGTGGAGATCGTGCAGATGGAATTGGAAATATTACAGTCTGTACTGCAGGAACTGCAGATATAAAGGTTGCAGAAGAGGCCGCCAGGTGTGCAGACTACTGGGGTGGTAAGGTTACCCGCATTTATGATGTTGGGGTTACCGGTATACACAGGCTGCTTTCTAAGACTGAAGAATTAAATAAAGCAAATGTTGTAATTGCAATTGCCGGAATGGAAGGGGCCCTGGCCAGTGTGATTGGCGGACTTGTAAAAGTTCCTGTTATTGCTGTTCCAACTTCTGTAGGTTACGGGGCAAATCTTGGCGGACTTTCTGCTCTTTTAACTATGATTAATTCCTGTGCAAATGGAATTAGTGTTGTAAATATAGATAACGGCTATGGAGCTGCCTATATTGCAACTCAGATTAACCGACTGGCGGAGAAAAAATGAGTAGTTTATATTTTGAATGTAGTTCTGGAATTTCTGGAGATATGGCTGTTGCCGCTCTGCTTGATGCCGGCGCTGATCAGAAGGTGCTTGAGGATGTTTTAAAAACTATACCGGCTTCAGGCTTTAGAACGGAAATTACAAGGGTAAAAAAGAACGGAATTGATGTATGCGATTTTAATGTAATTCTGGATGCAGAGTACGAAAATCACGATCATGATATGGAATATCTTTTTGGCCACGAAGAGGGGCATGAGCAGGGGCAGGCCCACGAACATAATCATTCACATGAACATGAGCACGGACATTCGCACGAGCATGAAGATTCGCACGAGCATGGCCATCACCATGAGCACAGAAACCTTTCCGATGTTTTTTCTATAATAGATGCCTGTAAAATGACAGAGGGAGCAAGAAATCTTGCCCATAAAATTTTTACAATAATTGCCGGGGCAGAAAGTCAGGCCCACGGAATTCCTGTGGAAGAAGTTCACTTTCACGAAGTCGGAGCAATCGATTCCATTGTTGATGTAATTGCCCTTGCAGTTTGTTTTGACAATCTTTCTTCAGAAAAAGTTTATGTTCCATTCTTAAATGAAGGTAGTGGTTTTGTACGCTGTCAGCATGGAATTTTACCAATTCCGGTTCCTGCAGTTGCAAATATTGCTGCAGCTTATTCCCTTCCTCTTCATATTATGAAGGACAAGGGAGAGTTTATAACACCAACAGGGGCCGCCTTTATTGCAGCTGTAATGACAGATAAGCTTTTACCGGAAACCTTTTCTATAAAGAAGATAGGGCTTGGCGGCGGTAAACGGGCTTATGAAAAGCCAAGTATAGTCCGTGCATATCTAATAGAAGAAGACTCTTCTGAAAGGGAAGATCAGCTTTATAAACTGGAAACAAATATTGATGATTGTACAGGAGAAGCTTTAGGCTTTGTAATGGATGAACTTTTTAAAGCCGGTGCTCTTGATGTACATTATGTTCCCTGTATTATGAAGAAAAATCGTCCGGCTTATATTCTTTATGTTCTTTGTAAAGAAAATAATATTTCAAATTTGGAAAATATCATTTATAATCATACTACAACCATTGGTATAAGAAGGTTCAGATTTGAGCGTTCCGTGCTTCCCCGTTGTATAAAGGAAGTAAATACACCTTATGGACCTGCAAAGGTAAAGGTAACCGAAGTAAATAATCAAAAGCGCTATTATCCTGAGTACGAAAGTGTAGCAAAATTAACTCGCGAAACAGGAAAAGCCTTTAATGATGTTTTTAGGGAAATTGTTGAAATATGTCTTGAGCAGCAGCTTTAAGGCCTTTTCAATTTTAATATATTTTATTGGAGGATAATATGGCCTGTTTTACAGTTCCATTAGCAGAAGCAATTGTTGTTTCAGCAGTAAAGGCAGTAACCTTAAAAAGACATGCAGCAGATACTTTGTCTGAGGCAAAAAATGCAAAAATTGAAGATTTGAGAGAAAAAATCGGCTGGCTTCAGAATATGCTTTACGGCGGAAGCTTTTTACTTGCAATAGAACATTATTATCATGGAGAAATTTCTTTTGTCCCACCATTTTTAACAGCAATGAAAACTCCAGAGGAAGTTCCTCTTATGCTTCATGAGATGGCTACGGTAGGTGTTGGAATGGCACTTCTAACAACCGCTGTCTGGGGGGCAATTGTTGGAATTAACCACGCCCTGAAAAAACGCAGGGGCCTGCTTGCAGCTTAAGGAGGAAAGGACTTATGTGTTTAATAATGACAATTATTGCAGCCCTTATTTTTACAGTAATTTATGCTTTAAGTAAAAAGCAGAACAAGGCTACAAAGAGTATGCTTATTACAGTCTTTATGTTCTGGTCTGCCGCAATTATGTGGAGTGTAGACGGAATTGCCAGCGTGGCTGGCGGAGAAGGCTTTTTTGATATCAGCCGCCAAGATGCCATTCTTGGCGTAATTATTGTAATAGCAGGTCTTGCTGTTTTTGCCGGACTTTCTCTTTTGGAGAAAAAACGTACAGTAAAAGCTGAAGCCTAAAATATAAGGGATTGTTTTTATGGTCTTTATACTTCGATTGTGTTATATTGAAATATAAATAGGGAGTATAAAGACTATGAAGCTTACAAAAGAAGGACTAAAAAATTCTTCAGAATGGAAGAGTAAAGGTTATTCTCTTCCAGAGTTTGATCGCGAAAAGGTAGAAGCTGCTACAAAGACAGAACCCTTCTGGATTCATTTTGGTGCAGGAAATATTTTCCGTGCATTTCAGGCAAACGTTGTTCAGGAACTCTTAAACAAGGGAGTCCTTGACCGGGGTCTTGTTGTTGCAGAAGGTTATGATTACGAAATAATCGAAAAAATGTATAAACCCCACGACAATATAGGGGCTCTTGTAACATTAAAGTCCAGCGGAAGTGTTGAAAAAACTGTCGTTGCTTCAATTATGGAAGCCCTTGCTGCCGACAGCGAAAACGAAAAAGACTGGGCTCGTCTTCTCCAGATATTCCGTTCTCCATCTCTTCAGATGGTAACATTTACAATTACAGAAAAAGGTTATCTCTTAAAAAACGCTGCAGGTGCTTTTATGCCTGGTGTTGAAGATGATTTTGCCCAGGGCCCAGTTCTTCCAAAATCATACATAGGAAAAGTTGTAACCCTGCTTCATGAACGCTATGTAAACGGGGAATTACCTGTAGCTATGGTCAGCATGGATAACTGTTCTCACAACGGAGACAAACTCTATGCCGCAGTAAATGAATTTGCCAAAGAATGGGAAACCCGTGGTGTATGTAAGCCGGGCTTCCTTGACTACGTAAATAATTCCGGCAAAGTTTCTTTCCCATGGACAATGATTGATAAAATCACTCCTCGTCCGGACAGCAAAATTGAAAAGATTCTTGCAGAGGATGGAATTGAAGAACTTGAGCCTGTTATTACAAGTAAGAAAACTTATGTGGCTCCTTTTGTTAACGCAGAAGAGTGCCAGTACCTTGTTATTGAAGATAACTTCCCTAACGGCCGCCCAGAGCTCGAAAAAGCAGGCCTTTATTTTACAGACCGTCAGACTGTAGACAAGGTAGAAAAAATGAAGGTTTGCACCTGTTTAAATCCTCTTCACACTTTCCTTGCTGTAAGCGGTTGTCTGCTCGGCTATACTCTTATTGCTGATGAAATGAAGGATGCAGATTTACTCAGACTGGTAAAAATCCTTGGCTATGAAGAAGGCCTTCCTGTTGTAGTTGATCCTGGAATCATCAATCCAAGAAACTTTATTGACGAAGTTGTAAATGTTCGTATTCCAAATCCATTTATGCCTGATACTCCACAGCGCATTGCCTGCGATACTTCACAGAAGCTGAGCATCCGTTTTGGAGAAACAATAAAAGGATATCTTGGCCGCAGCGATTTAAGCGTTAAAAATCTTAAGGTGCTGCCTCTTGTATTTGCTTTATGGCTCCGCTATCTTATGGCTACAGGCGATGATGGAAATGCCTTTGAACTGAGTCCTGATCCTCTTCTGGACGAAGTAAAAAAATATATTGAAGGCTTTAGAATCGGTGCTGCAGCAGACCTTTCTGCACTTGATGCTTTACTCCGCCGTAAAGAAATTTTTGGTGTAGATTTATTTGAAGCAGGACTTGCTGATACTGTAAAAGAATACTTTGCCCGCCTTATCAGTGAAAAAGGCGCAGTAAGAAAAGTTTTTCAGACTATAAAATAGCTTTCCCTTTTCTAATAACTTTTTGAGTCCAGACTGGCTTTTAGTCAATTCTGGACTTAAAAAAGTTACATTCATCATCATTACAAATAACTGCATCCTGAAGTTTTGGATCGCAGTGGAAAACGTGCCAGAGAGGCTTTTCAGGTTTTCCGTAGCAGTGGAATTCGTGTTCAACTCCGGCTGCTTCCAGGGCTCTTATAATTACCGGAGCCTGATTGAATAAGAAATCTCCATAACAGGTCATAACAAAAGCAGGCGGAAAATCCTTTGTAAGGTGCCCCGCTCCGTTTATCAATTCAATTTCTTCTTTTGTTCCTCCCTGAGGCATAAGAACCTTAAGCATAAGCTTCATGGCCTTATCTTTATTCATTTCCGGAAGCATATCATATTTTCCGCAGTTAAAGGCAAGGGCCTTGATTTTAGGAAGAGGAAGATTATTATCTGTAACTTCTTTTATAAAGGGGTAATTTTTGCAGTAGTCTTTATTTGTTCTGGCACTTGCGTATAAAGAAAGAATGTGGGCTCCTGCAGAATCTCCCACTGCAAATACATTATTTAAATCAAGAGAGTATTTTTCTGCATTTTCGGCAAGCCAGCAAAAAACCTTCTGTGTATCTTCCATAGAGGCTGGAAATTTATATTCTGGAGCAAGGCGGTAAGAAAAATTTACAAGGGCAAAGCCTCTTTGAGCAAGCTTCATGCAGTAAAACTGGTAAACATCCTTGTCGCCGTAAACCCAGGCACCCCCATGAACGCTTACAATTACAGGAAGCTTTCCTTCTGCCTTTTTAGGACGGTAAAGGTCTAAAAGCTGCCATCTGGAAGGTTTTTTCTGACCGCTATATGAAATATTATCGTAACGGATTATATCTTCCGGGGTAGTAAGTCCTGCATCTCTTTTTTTATCTCCCTTACCAAAGTTTTTGCGCACCTTTTTTGCTACCATAATATGAATTAAAGAAGCCATATTACCTCCAGAAGTTTTTTTATAAATTATTTCATATTTGTATAAAAAATCAATAGGGTAGAAAATCTCTATGCAGTTATAGAAAAAAATTGTCTACTTTATAATGATATGTTATAATTTCTTACGGTGATAAATAGTGAGTTATTCAGCATTTGCAATCCTTGGAATTGTAGTACACTTTATAATAAACAGTGAAATTTTTCTGAAAAAGACTGATGAAAAGTTTCCTTTTCAGCGGGAATACAGAAAACTTCTCTGGATAGAAATTGCCTTTTTTCTCTCAGATGCCTTTTGGGGCTTTGCAAATTATCTACATATATCCTTAGGTATTTATATAAGTTCTGTCTTTGTTTTATATATAATAGGACTTTCTGTTGTTGTCTGGGTAAATCTTGCAGCTGCTTATGTCTCTCAAAAAAGTCCTGTCGTTAGATTTATTAAAATACTGAGTTCCATAATCTATTTTATTCAGATTACAGCACTGATTATTAATTTCTTTAGCCCGATTCTTTTTCATATTGATGAAGATGGAAATTACATTCAGGGGCCTTTAAGAAACACCTTTATTCTTTTGTATGCCTGTGTTTTTTTGCTTGCAATAATTCACACTTTATATAAAAGTCATCAGACAAGTGAATGTCAGAGGCGGCGCTATCTTTCTATAGCCTTTTCGGGTGTCTGCATGATTTTTGCAACTGTTGCTAAGGTTCTTTTTCCTCATGGGCCTTTTTTAGCAATAGGTTTTATGCTTGCCAGCTGTGTAATTCATTCTTTCGTTGTAGAGAACAAAAACGCTGAATATCTTATGGAGTTAAAAGAGGCGCTTGGAAGGGAGGCAATTCAGGAACAGGAACTTGATATTACAAGAAATCTTGCCTTTAAGGATTCTTTGACCGGCTTAAAAAATAAGCTTGCCTATATAGATGCCGAAAACCGCATTAATTATTTAATTGGTCAGTCAAAGATGAATTCTTTTGCCATTGCCGTATTTGACTTAAATAATCTTAAAAAAATAAACGATTCGCTCGGACACGAAAAAGGTGATGATTATATTCAGAAATCTGCTGCCCTTATAGCAGAAATCTTTCATCATTCTCCTGTATTCAGAATTGGTGGCGATGAATTTGTTGCCATTCTTGAAAATCAGGATTTTACAAACCGCGAAAAACTTGCCGGCGACTTTAATGATGTTGTAAACGAAAATCTAAGTAATGACGAATATGTAGTTTCTATTGGTCTTTCTGAATACAATCCTGTAAAAGATATGAGATTTGAAGAAGTTTTCTTCAGGGCAGATAAGGCAATGTACAAGCGCAAGCAGGAACTTAAACAAAAAGCCTTAAAGCTTGCTTCAAATAATAAAAAATAAGCGCTATCATAAACTTATGAATACACTCGTAAATACAAGTCTCTGCTATATTCAAAAAGATGACTGCTATCTTATGCTGCACAGAATTAAAAAAGAAAACGACTATAATCACGATAAATGGATTGGAATAGGCGGAAAATTCGAAAACGGAGAAAGTCCGGAAGATTGTGTAATCCGCGAAGTTTATGAAGAAACCTCTCTGACTATAAGGGCCGAAGATTTGAATTACTGCGGCCTTGTTACCTTTGTTGATGGCGATTATACCGAGTTTATGCATTTATTCAAAACAGAAAAATTCAGCGGGCAGGTTAAGAAGGATTGTGATGAAGGAAACCTTGAGTGGGTTCCTGTTACTAAGATGAAAGAATTGCCGCACTGGCAGGGGGATGAAATCTTTCTTGATTTTATTGCCTGGAATAAGCCATTCTTTTCTTTAAAACTGATTTATAAAGACGGAAAGCTTGTAAAATCTTTACTTGGCGGAAAAGAATATAATCACTTTATTTAAGGTAATCAAAAGCCCCTTCGTTAAATAAATCTAAAAAGGCTTTTACTACTTTTGGATCGAACTGAGTACCAGAGCAGTCCTGCAGTTCCTTTACAATAAAATCCATGGATTCTTTTTCTCTGTAGGGGCGGGAAGAACTCATGGCATCAAAGGCATCTGCTACAGAAATAATTCTTGCGACCCAGGGAATGTTCTCTCCGGCAAGCCCTGCAGGATATCCCTTTCCGTCATAACGTTCATGGTGGAAGTGGGCACCGTCAGCAAGATCTTCCTGAATCTTAACATCTTTTAATATTTCGTAACCTCTGACCGGATGACTTTTCATAATGTCATATTCATGTTCTGTAAGTTTGGAAGGTTTGTTCAAAATTGCTTCCGGAATACCAATTTTTCCTATATCGTGCAAAAGGGCAATGTTGTAGTATTTTGATACGGTTTCAGGTTTTTCTCCAAGTTTTTTTGCCAGCATTTTTGTATAGGTTGCAACTCTTATGGAATGTCCGTTTGTATAAGAATCTTTACCGTCAATACAGTTTGCAAAGGCTCCTATTACTTCTGTTGCAAATTCTTCAACTTCCTTTCTGTGCTCTTTTTCAACTTTTTCTACATTCTGGTTTCTTGAAAAAATAAGAATGATGGTAATATAAGCAAGAATGGTTAATGCAAAGCCCGGAATACTTGTTGCGGTAAATCTTGAAATGCCAATAAGCAGGTTAATTGTTCTTGGGATTAAAAGGATAATTGAGGTCCAGAAACCCAGCTTTTTATAAAAAAGCACGAAAGAAATGAGGACAATGGTTGAAAAAGCCGTAAAAAGTCCGGGGAGAGTCTGAAGGGGCAGGGGATGACCAAAGATCATAACAACCTTATTGATTGTTGCTGTATAACTGGCCCCTGCATTTGTAAGAATATATAATGCTAAAAGGAGGATATAAAAAATTGAGGCAATTATAAAACGCCTGGTAAGAATATTTTTAGGCTTGAGGGACTTAAGTTTTTCATATGCCGGAATAAATCTTTTCATCAGAGTATTTGCCTGCCTCTTTTTAGTATATCCTCCATTATACCACTGAATTTTTTAATCAGTAATTTTTTTTAGACTTTATTTTTTCCGCTGATTTCTTCTGCTTTTTCCCTTAGTTTGTCAAAAAGAGCTTCCTTATCATTCTGATATTTTTCTATAATGCGGACAAAAACTGAGCCTGCAACAACTGCATCTACATAAGAAGACAGGGCTTTTGACTGTTCTCCCTTTGAAATTCCAAAACCGCCGTAGATCTTGCTTCCGCCTTCTTTTACGGACTCAAGAAATTTCAGGGTTGCTTCATCAATTTTAGTGTCGCTGCCGGTAATTCCGGTGCGCAGGGCTGCATAAATGTAAGGAAAGCCTGCATGTGCCAGACTTGAAAGCCTTTCTTTTGACATGGAGGGAGCTGCAACCGGAATGTTTATCATCATGTTTTGATTGCAATAACGGGTAAGGCCCTCGTCATAGTCAAAAGGCAGATCCGGGATAATCATACCGTCTACACCGGCCTTTTTTGCTTCTTTGCAAAAGGCTTCTATGCCTGGTGTGTAGACTAAAGAAGCATAACTCATAAGATAGATTTTTGTCTGAGGAAAAGTTTCATGCAGTTTTTTTATAAAGTTCAGGCCATCCCTTGTTTTGTAATTTCTCTGCAGAACCTTTGTACAGGCATTCTGAATGCTGGGGCCGTCTGCACTTGGATCTGAAAAAGGCAGCTGAACTTCAAGAATATCAGCTCCGCCCTGAACAAGGGCTCTTGCTGCGGTAAAGGCAATTTCATCGCTTGGGAAACCTGCCACCAGATGACTCATTAGTTTTATTTTACTGCTCATTTTTATTCTCCCATTATTTTTGCATTGTGAATATCTAAGTTTTCGTTCAAGCGTTCAAGTTCGCTTATTAAAAATTCCTTCCATTCCTGAGGACGGAATACAGGACAGGTAATAAATATGTCCTTATCTCCCCGGCCGCTCATGTTTATTATGATTGCCTTGTCTTTTGGAAGTTTTGGCGCTAGTTTAATTGCTTCTGCTCCTGCATGGGCGCTTTCCATTGCAAATAAAACGCCTTCGTTTCTGGCAAAAAACTTTACTGCATCCAGGGCTTCTTTATCTAAGGCAGAAGTAAATTCGATTCGTCCGGATTTTCCAAGGGCTGCAAGCTGAGGCCCGATTCCGCAGTAATCTAAACCTGCAGAAATTGAACGGGTAGGAAGGGCCTGACCGTCTTCGTCCAGAAGAAAACGTGATTTATAGCCCTGTAAGATTCCTTCACGACTTGCATTTCCTGTCATGCGGCTGGCATTTTCTCCTATGCCGGGGCCAATTCCCCCTGCCTCTACGGCAATGAGCCTTGGAGAAGGAAGGTCAATAAAGGGTGTAAAAAAGCCTATTGAGTTTGATCCACCACCACAGCAGGCAATCAGGGCGGCAAGATCAAGCTTTCTTTCTTCTGCCTGTTTTTTTACTTCCCTTCCAATTACGCTCTGAAAATATCTTACCATATCAGGAAAAGGAGCTGGTCCCAGGGCTGAGCCAAGACAGTAGTGGGTATCATCCGGATTTGAGGCCCAGTCTCTCATTGCTTCGTTTACGGCATCTTTAAGGGTTCTGCTTCCCGAAGTAACGGCGTGCACCTTTGCTCCGTACATTTCCATGCTGGAAACATTAGGCTGCTGTCTTCTTACATCAACCTCGCCCATATAAACTGTACATTCAAGACCAAGTTTTGCGCAGGCTGCGGCAGTTGCAACTCCATGCTGGCCTGCCCCGGTTTCTGCGATAATTCTTTTTTTACCCATTCTTTTTGCAAGAAGACACTGTCCTATTGCGTTATTGATTTTATGGGCACCTGTGTTAGCAAGACCTTCAAGCTTAATGTAGATTTGTGCTCCGCCTAAAATCTTTGTAGACCTTTCTGCAAATAAAAGAGGTGTCTCCCTTCCTATGTAGTCTCTCTGAATCAGACTCAGTTCCTCTAAAAAACTTTTATCGGTAATTGCCTTATTAAACTCTTCTTCCAGTTCATCCAGGGGACGGCGCAGAACTTCTGCAACATATTTTCCCCCGTAAATGTCAAAAAATCCTTTATCTGAATTTGTCATTTTATACTTCCTTTTTTTTATATTATCTTAAAAAAATCTTTCATTTTGTCTGAGTCTTTTTTTCCTTCTTCTGCTTCAAGAGAAGAAACTAAATCCACCAGTTCAAGAAAATAATTTTTCTCAATATCCCTTATATTTTCTTTAGAGATGCCACCGGCCAGCCAGAGGTGACGCCTGTCTTTAAGCAGCTTAAGAATATCTTCGTCAATTCTTTTTCCGCTGCCTCCGGCTTTCCCCTCCGACTTTGCATCCAGTAAGATACGGCTTTCGCCTTCTTTCTCCAGCCCATCAAGCAAAGCAAGGTCTTCTTTAGAAGAAAGGTTGACTGCACAGTAGTGGGGCAGGCAGCAAAGCTTTTTGTCCTGTAAAAAGGCAAGGGATGTTTTTGCTGTATGCACCTGAAGAAAATCTATAATGCCTTCCCTGCATAATTGGAAGGCTTCTTCTGCCTCCTTTGATTCAAGGTCTGCTATAACCCCGACAAAATAGGGAAACTTCTTTTTGTAAAAAGAAGGATTTTCATGAAAATCTTTTTCAAGCCTTTTTCTTATGGCAGTGACACTCTGGCCATCAATATTTCTTTTAGATTTACTGTAAAAAATAAAACCCAGAAAATCGGCTCCCAGTCTTGCGGCTAAAAGAGAGTCTTCTTCATTTGTGTTTCCGCAGATTTTTACCAGAGGCTTATCTGATTTTCTTTCTGCAATAAAAGAAGAAAAATCCAGCCAGGCCTTACCGTTTGCATCAGGCCCTGCCTTATTAAAAGCTTCGACAAAACTAGCAGCAAGGGATGGATTTTTAGCGGCAGCTTCTCCCATCAAAAAGGCATTAAAGCCCATGCTTTTTACAAAGGCTGCACAATTTTCAGAAAGGATTCCGCTTTCAAAAACAACTTTTGAGCCAGGAAAAGCTTCCCTTATTTTTTTTAGCATTCCGGCGGGAACAAGTCTGTCTATTGAAAAGTCCTTAAGATCGCGGCTGTTTACTCCAAAGCGGATTTTATTAAAAAGGGGAGAAGTCTTATCAAAGTCTTTTACAGCAAGAAGACATTTTTCTAAATCTTCTTCTGTGCGTAATTCTATAAGACAGCTTAAGCCATATTTTTCAATGGCCTTAAGCATTTTAGAAAGTTCCTCTGGCGAAAGGATTCTTGCAATTAATAAAACTGCATCAGCTCCCGCAAGATAAGAGATTTTAATATCTTCTTCGTCGGTTAAAAAATCTTTTCTTAAGACGGCCGGAAGAGCTTTTTTTTCACATGGCGGATTTTTGACCGTGCTTTCTGCTTCTTCTTCGTCCAGGGCCCTGCACACTTCCATTAAATCTTTAAGACAGCCCTTAAAATAATTTTCTTCTGTAAGACAGCTTATGGCCCGGGCTCCTGCCTTACAGTATGCTTTTGCTGTAAGATATGGATTTAAATCCGGGGCAATAGAGCCCTTACTTGGACTTGCTCTTTTTACTTCCAGAATGACCCCGTCCTCTTCTAAAAAAGGATGGACAGGTCTTTCTCTCTTTTGAGCAAGCTCAAGTCCAAAGCTGTGGCCACAGGCCTTTATGTCTTCCTTCCTTTTGTTAATTATGTTTTCAAGAATATTATCATGCATTTTCTACGCTGCCTTATTAAAGGATTGAATCTCCTGTAACTTTTTCAAAGTTTTTCCCGAATCGATGGCTTCTATGGCCATATCATAACCTTCTTTAAGACTGTGAACCTTTCCGCTTAAATAAAGAATTGCTCCGGTATTCAGGCCAACTGCTGCTTTAATGGTCTTACGACCATTACCATTTAATAAATCCATTGCAAGTTTTGCGTTCTCGGCTCCGTTACCGCCGCAGAGTTCTTCTTCCCTGCAGTCAGAAATTCCAAAGGCAGATGGATCTATTACATAACGGTTTTCCTGGCCTTTTTCATCAATCTGGTAAACATCTGTAGGAGCAATAGGGCTGATTTCGTCGTAACCGTCGCGGCTGCAGATTACCATTACTCTTTTTGCCCCCAGAGCCTTGGCTGCATGAGCATAATCTTCAAGAAGGTCAGGACTGTATACTCCAAGAACTTCGTATTCAGCACCTGCAGGGTTCAAAAGTGGTCCCAAAATATTCATAATGGTTCTTACACCTAAAGATTTTCTTACAGGGGCTGCATAGCGCATTGCAGAATGATAAACAGGAGCCATTAAAAAACCAAAGTCGGTAAGCTCAACAGATTTTGCAGTTTTTTCAGGGCTTGCCATAATGTTGATTCCAAGGTTTTCATAAAAATCTGCTGCTCCTGATTTTGAACTTACAGCTCTGTTTCCGTGTTTTGCTACAGCCTGACCGCAGCTTGCAGCAACTAAGGCAGACATGGAAGAAATGTTAAAGGAACCTTTCTCGTCTCCGCCTGTTCCTACAATTTCTGCAAGCCCCTTTCTCTGGCAGTGGAATTCTGTTTTAATTTTTAAGAGGGCTCTTGCACAGCCAACCATTTCTGAAGTAGAAGGTCCCTTGCTTGCCATGGCAATTAAAATTGCAGCCATCTGGCGTTCATCCATAGTCCCGTCTGCAACATTTTCCATAAAGCTTGAAGCCTGTTCTTCTGTTAAATCTTTTTTACTGATCAGCTGATTAAGATATTCGTTTACAGAAAAATCTTCCCGTCTGTAATTCAAAAAGCTTTTGATTATTTTCTGGCAGTTTTCGCTGGCAATGCTTTCCGGGTGGAACTGAATTCCTTCCAGGGCAAAGGTCTTGTGGCGGATTCCCATAATATCTCCGTCTGCAGCTCTTGCTGTAACTTCAAAGTCGGAAGGGAGAGTTTTTTCATCAATTACAAGAGAATGATAGCGGGTGAATTTTGCACTTTTTCCAATGCTTCTAAAAAGACCTTTTCCGTCAAGCTTAATTTCTTCTACAATTCCGTGCTTAATAAATTTTGCACCGGTAATTTTTGCTCCAAAGGCTTCTGCAATTGCCTGGTGTCCAAGACAGATTCCAAGAACGGGAATCTTTCCGGCAAAATATTTTATAGCCTCTTTACTAACTCCTGCAGAAGAAGGATTTCCCGGTCCTGGAGAAACTATAAGATATTTTGGATTCATGGCGGCAAGTTCTTCTACACGGTATTCATCATTTCTTACAACCTTTATTTCCTGATTACTTGCTTCCTTAATTGCCTGTACTACATTAAAAGTAAAACTGTCATAATTATCAATTACTAAAATCATATTAAACTCCTTATAAAGTCCGCGTCGCTTGAAACTTCGTTGCGAATAGCGGTGGTGCCTGATTTTTATTTTGTGAGGGTATCTATAAGTGCCCCAAGTTTTTCGCTGGTTTCTGTAAATTCTCTTTCTGCTTCTGAATCGTAAACAATGCCACCGCCTGCCTGCAGGGTGTAAACATCGCCCTGTTTTAAGGTTGAACGGATTGTAATGCAGAAGTCTAAATCGCCGTTACTCTGAATGTAGCCCACAGCTCCTGCGTAGAATTTTCTTTTTGTGCTTTCGAGCCTGCTTAAAATCTGCATGGCAGAAATTTTTGGAGCTCCGCTTACAGTTCCTGCAGGGAAGGCGGCCCTTAAAACCTGAATTGGCTTTACACCTTCTTTTACAAGGCCTTCTGTATTTGAAACCAGGTGAATTACATGCGAATAAAGTTCGCATTCCATAAACTGAGGAACTTTTACGCTGCCTTCTTTACAGACTCTGCCTAAATCGTTTCTGGCAAGATCTACCAGCATAAGGTGTTCAGCCCTTTCTTTAGGATTAGACGATAATTCCTGTTTCAAAACTTCATCTTCAGCATCGTTTTTACCCCTGTGAATGGTTCCTGCAATCGGATGAATGCTTGCCTTTCCACCTCTTACTCTTACAAGACTTTCGGGACTTGCTCCAATCAGCTGGAAATCAGAAAAGTCAATGTAGAATAAATATGGAGATGGATTTACCTTTCTGAGTTTTCCGTAAACTGTCAGGGCGCTTGCCTTACATTCAATCTGCACCCTGCGGCTTGGAACTGCCTGAATAATATCACCTGCAATAATATGTTTTTTTAATTCAAGAACTTTATTGATGTATTCTTTTTTAGATTCTTCTACATCTGTAAGCATCTTGTATTCAAAATGAGTCGGAGCCTCTTCTACGTAAGAAAAGTCCATGTCGTTCATGCGGTGAATAAGTTTTTCTACGGCTTCTTCCAGATTAATCTGATGTTCATTGTAGTTTAAGCCAAAAATATGAAGGGTTTCTGTAAAATGGTCAAAAACGATGTAGATGTGGCCGGTTATAAATAGACTTTCGGGAATTTTAAGTTCATCCTTCTGTTCAAAAAATCGTACCTTGTCGCAGTGGCGGGTGAACTCATAGCTTAAATAACCTACGCCGCTGGATGGAAGGGGGATTTCTGCATTTAATCCCTGGGCAGGATTATCATTCTGTTCTGCAACATATAAAAGGGCATCAAGAATATCTGCTTCTTTTTTGTGGCCAAGGGCATCAAGACTTTCAACATTTGAAGAATCAAAAGGCTTTCTTTCTCCATTAATAATAAAGGCAACTCCGTCCTCATCTTCAACAAGTCTGAAGGCTTCTTCTGTCATTAAAATAGAATAACGCTCTCTTCCTTTTGTAAAGGAAGCTGATTCCAGAATTGCGGCTGCTCCTATTTTTCTTGCCAGAGAGTAGGGGGTATATCTTTCGCTGGAAAGAGATTTGTAAATTGCATCACAACGTTTTTTTGTTTCCATATTTTTAACTCCTTGAAAAAGCAGTTTATGTGTATGCTGTATATGTTTCTATACATAGTAACTGTTTCTCTAAATAGAAACATACACCACTATATCGTTTCTGTCAATAGTAACATTGAAAAATTTTCAAAAATCTCCCGTATGGATATATTTTATGATAAGTAATATAATAGCCTTATGGCTTATAAGATTTTTATTGATGGAAAAGAAGGTACAACCGGCCTTAAGATTTATGAACGTTTTTCTGGACGCTCTGATATTGAATTACTTACAATTGATGAAGATAAAAGAAAAGACCCTGTTGAAAAAGCTAAAATAATTAATGAATCAGATTTTACTTTTTTATGTTTACCAGATGCTGCGGCAATTGAATCTGCAGCTCTCTGTAAAAATCCTGAAACAACAATTATAGACGCTTCTACGGCCCACAGAGTTAATCCTGACTGGGCTTATGGTTTTCCTGAATTAGGAAAAAACTTCCGTGAAAAAATTCAAAAGTCACGACGAATTGCAGTTCCAGGCTGCTATGCTTCTGGTTCCATTGCAATTTTATATCCTCTTGTACAGTCTGGAATTTTACCTGCTGATTACCCTGTTCTTATTCATGCAGTAAGCGGTTACTCGGGAGCCGGAAAAAAGGCTATTGCCCAGTACGAAGCAGAAGGCCGCGATCCTTCCTTAAAGTCTCCACGTTTATATGCATTAACTCAGCAGCATAAACATCTTCCTGAAATAAAAATTATTTCAGGTTTAGCTTATGAACCAATATTTACCCCTTATGTATGCGATTACTTTCAGGGCATGACTGTAACCGTGGGCCTGCACACAAGACTTCTTGCAAAAAAAGTCAGCGCAAAAGACGTTTGGGAAACTTTTGCCAGACATTATGAAGGCTGTAATTTTGTTAAGGTTCCGGCTTTTATGGGGGAAGGATGTCTTCCTGAGCCTTTTATTCCTGCAAATACCCTTGCCAATACTAACGAAATGCAGATTTTTGTATATGGCAACGATGACCGTATTGTCATAACTAGCCGCTTTGATAATCTTGGTAAAGGGGCTTCCGGAGCAGCTGTTCAGTGTCTTAATATTTCAATGGGCATTGACGAAAGAACTTCTTTAATTTAAGGATTTTAGGAAAACAAAATGGCTAAATATTTGTGTTTAAGTTTTGATGATGGTCCAAATCTTGGTGATGATAAAACCATGAATAATATGCTTGATTATCTGGAAGCTGAAAAAATTCCTGCAAGCTTTTTTTTAATTGGAAATAAAATAAATGAGAAAAATAAAAAGGTTATCTTAAGAGCCCTTAGTCTTGGCTGCGATATTCAGAATCATTCCTGGACACATCCTGCCATGGCAGAAATGAGCGAAGACGCAATCCGCGAAGAGTTTCAGAAGTGTGATGATGCAGTTTTTGAAATTACCGGAAAAAGACCTGAATTCTTCAGACCCCCTTACATCTCGGTAGCAGACCAGATGTATAAGGCCATCCCCCTTCCATTTATCTGCGGTCACGGCTGCCGGGACTGGGAAGCAGATTTTCCTGCAGAAGAAAGGCTTAAACTTATGGTAGAAGGAACAAAGGATGGTGCCATTCTGCTGCTTCATGTTTCAGAAAATAACGCAGCAACCCTTGAAGCTGTTAAAAAATATGTTCCAATGATGAAAAAAGAAGGCTACACCTTTGTAAATCTTCCTGATTTATTCAGACTGGAAAATGTTAATCCTAAAGTAGAAAAATCCCTGTGGACTTTTCTTAAATAAAGTGGAGAAAATATGAGTAAAATTACTTTTATTGAGGGCGGAGTTTGTGCCCCACAGGGCTTTACAGCAAATGGAATGAGAGTTGGAATAAAGGCAAGCAGAAAAATAAATGATACTGCCCTTGTTTTTTCTGAATGTCCCTGCAATGCAGCCGGAGTTTTTACACAGAACAAGGTTCAGTCAGAAAGTGTAAAACTTGCTAAAAAGTTTATTGCAAACGGAAGGGCTCAGGCCGCAATTGAAATTAGTGGAAACGCAAATACCTGTACAGGAGCCCAGGGAGCAGAAAATGCCCTAAGAATGGCAAAAGCCGCTGCCAAAGCCCTTTCTATAGATACAGAAGATGTTATTGTTTATTCAACCGGAGTTATTGGAGCTCAGTTTGATGTAACAAAAGTAGAAAATAATATTCAGCAGCTTAAGGACGGTTTAAGTAAAAAGGGACACGAAGAAGCCCGCATAGCTATTATGACAACCGATACTCATTACAAGGAGTGTGCAGTTGAATTCGAAATTGGCGGAAAAACCTGCCGCATGGGAACTATGTGTAAAGGTTCAGGTATGATTCACATTAACATGGGAACCATGCTTTCTTTTATTACAACCGACTGTGCTATCTCTTCAAAAATGCTGGATAAGGCCCTTCATTCTTCAATTCTTGAAACCTACAACTGTGTTTCTGTAGATGGAGATACTTCTACAAACGATACCCTTACCATTATGGCAAACGGTCTTGCACAAAACCGCGAAATTACAGAAGATGGCGAAGACTATCAGATCTTCCTTGAAGCCCTTAATAAAATGAACCGCGTTATGGCCATGAAGATTGCTGCCGATGGAGAAGGTGCAACCCGCCTTGTTGAATGCAATGTACGCGGTGCAAAAACTGTAGAAGATGCAAGAGGACTTGCAAAAGAAATAATCTGCTCAAGTCTGGTAAAGGCTGCTATGTTTGGTGCCGATGCTAACTTTGGAAGGTTTTTATGTGCAATGGGTTACAGCGGAATTGATTTTAATCCTGACACAACTTCCATCTGGTTTACAAGTAAAAAGGATGCAAACCGTTATTTTGAAAACTATGATGATTTTGAAGTTCACGGCGATAATGTGCTTCAGGTTTACAAAGACGGAGTTCCTTTACAGTTTGATGAAGCAAAGGCCAAGGAAATAATGAGCCAGCAGGCTGTAGAAATTCTTGTTCAGTGTTCTGAAGGAGATGCAGAAGGAACTGCCTGGGGCTGCGATTTAACCTATGACTATGTAAAAATTAACGGAGATTACCGAACCTAATAATATAGATAATTAAAAATTAATGGGGAAAATAATGAACGAAGATAATTTGGAAAATCTTACAACCGAACAGTGGTCCAGAGTTCTTGCAGAATCTTTACCATATTTTAAGCAGTGGTGTGGAAAAGTTGTTGTAGTAAAATATGGCGGAAATGCAATGCTTAATGAAGAACTTAAGCAGGCTGTAATGGAAGATATAGTTCTTTTAAGCACAATTGGAATTAAAGTTGTTCTGGTTCATGGTGGCGGACCAGAAATCAATAAAATGCTGGAAAAAATTGGTAAAGAGCCAAAATTTATTGACGGTCTTCGTTATACAGATGCCGAAACAATGGAAGTTGTTCAGATGGTTCTTACCGGAAAACTTAATAAAGACATTGTAGGCATTCTGCTTCAGAAGGGTGGAAGGGCTGTAGGTCTTTCTGGTGTTGATGCAGGTTTATTACGCGCAACCAAAACAGAAAAGGATCTTGGCTTTGTAGGTGAAGTTCAGGAAGTTAATCCTGAAATTATTACCAGCCTGCTTGATAAGGGCTTTATTCCTGTAATTTCTACCGTTGCTTCCGGTATAGACGGCGACAGTTCCTGCTATAACATTAATGCAGATACAGCTGCTGCAAAAATTGCGGTAGCCCTCCATGCAGAAAAATTTGTACAGCTTACAAATGTTCCTGGCGTACTTAGAAAAATGGAAGATCCTTCAACCCTCATTAAGCGCATAGAAAAAACAGCCTTAGGTTCACTCAAGGCAACCGGAATAATTGCCGGCGGAATGATTCCAAAAATTGACTGTTGTCTTACTGCGCTGGAAGGTGGAGTTGCAAGAACTCACATTATTGACGGCAGGGTTAAGCACAGTCTTTTAATAGAAATGTTCAGTGACCGCGGTATTGGTACTATGATTTACTAATTCCAGATTTCAGGTTTTATATTTAAGGTCGAAATAATTCCAGGTGCAGGCTTTTCTGCATCTGGATTTTTTTTAACCGCCCTTATAAGAATATTTTTAGGCGTATGTTCAATATCTATAAATTCCAGCATCTGAACCTTGTAGCCTTTACTTTCAAGGTATTCACCTCTAAGGGCATCTGTAAGTAAAGAAGAAAACTTTTCCTTTATAATTCCCCATTTTAAAAGTGGGGCAAAAATATTGTCTTCATCATTTGTCTTAGAAAGCTGGGCATTTATCTGGTGCTGGCAGCAGGGAACCGAAAGAATTACCTGAGCATTTTTTTCTACTGCATATTTAAGGGCATAGTCTGTAGCAGTGTCGCAGGCATGCAGGGTAATGATGATATCAGGATTTTTTGAAGCTGAGTAATCGGCAATGTTTCCGGTAGAAAAGCTAAGGTTTTCAAGTTTAAGTTTTTTAGCAATGTCATTGCAGTAATCAATAACTTCCTTTTTTAAGTCCAGGCCTTCAATACAGCAGGGAATCTTTTTTATCTGGGTAAGATAATAGTGTACAGCAAAAGTAAGATAGGATTTTCCGCAGCCAAAATCTGCAATGTTTACGGGACGGTTTTTTACTTCCGGAAGAACATCATCTATAAACTCAAGAAAGCGGTTTATCTGGCGGAACTTATCATACTTTGCCTTTATAACCTTGCCTTCCGCAGTCATAATGCCCAGTAATACTAAAAATGGAACCGGCTGTCCTTCCTTAAGAAGATAATTCTTTGCCGGCTGGGGAAGAATCTTTAAGTCCGCTTTTTTTGTAAGATTTTCATCTTTTTTAAGAGCCTTTGAAAGTCTTGTAATTTTTCCCTTTTTATTTGCCATTATGGAAATTTCTTCTGCTTCAGTTTGTTCAATACAGTTTTTAAAAGTGATTCCGGCATTTGCTTCTAAAAAATCATCAAGCTCTTTTTCGTTAAGATGCTTATGAAAAACCTGAGTTTTTGTGAACATTTGTGCAAAATAAGAAACTTCTCCGCCACCATTTTCAATCTTGATTTTAATTTTTTCGTAGGGACGGCCTAAAAGTTCTTCTACATTTTTTGCAGGTTTAGATAAAGTTGCACTTAAAATCATACAAATCCTCAATTTAGATTAAAGCAAATTTTTAGAAATAGTATACTATTTTTTTCAAAATTGATATATTTAATGTATGGGAAAGTGTATTGTTTTTATTAATCAAAAGGGTGGAGTTGGTAAAACTACCTCTGCAATAAATATTGGTGCTTATATTGCTTTAGCAGGAAAAAAAGTTCTTTTAGTAGATTTCGACTCTCAGGGAAATATGTCCAGTGGTGTTGGAGTTACAAAAGATAAGCCTACTGTTTATGAACTTATTGCAGGACTTGTAGAACCTGAAGAAGTTGTAAAACATACCCCGGTAGAAAATCTTGATGCCATCAGCGCTTCTACAGATTTGTCTGGTGCTGCAATCGAGCTTGTAGACCAGGAAAACCGTGAATACTTCTTAAAAAATGCACTTGCACCATTAAAACCACTTTATGATTATATTTTAATTGACTGTCCTCCTTCATTAGGTATTCTGACCTTAAACGGACTTGCTGCTGCAGATTCAGTTCTTGTTCCTATGCAGTGTGAATATTTTGCCCTTGAAGGAATTACACTTTTATTACAGACAATTCAGAAGGTTCAAAAAGAAATTAATCCTGACCTGAACATTGGCGGTATTTTCTTTACAATGTACGATTCAAGAACCCGTCTTGCCCAGGATGTTGTTCTTCAGGTTAAATCTTATTTTAAGGATGTTGTATTTAATACAATTATTCCGCGTAACGTAAGATTGTCAGAAGCTCCTTCTCATGGACTTCCAATCTGTAAATATGACCCTGATTGTGCAGGTGCCAAAAGTTACGAGAAACTTGCAGAAGAGGTAATCCGTCGTGGCTAAGAGTACAGGTTTAGGAAAAGGTTTAGGCGCATTATTAGGCGAAAACAATATTTCAACTGCAAGTACTACTGCAACTCCAGCCTCTCCCATAACTTCTGCAGCTGCAAAAAAATCTAATACAAAACTTCCTTCTTGTGTTGAAGTTGATGATAACGGAGCTTTATGGATTAATCCTAATCTTTTAAAGCCAAATCCAAAACAGCCTCGTCTTGAATTTAATCAGCGTCAGCTGGAAGAACTTGCAGATTCCATTAAAGAAAACGGAATCCTTGAACCAATCATCATTGAACAGATTTCTGCTGATGAGTTTTACATTATTGCCGGTGAACGCCGTACCAGGGCTGCAAAACTTGCAGGTCTTGAAAAAGTTCCCGTTCAGATCAGAAAATTCGATGAACAGCAGAAGCTGGAAATGGCTCTTATAGAAAACATTCAGAGAGCTGACTTAAACCCTATAGAAGAAGCTACAGCCTATTATAATCTTATCCAGATGGGGGATTTATCTCAGGATGAAGTTGCAAAAAAAGTTGGAAAGAACCGTTCTACAGTTTCAAATGCAATCCGTCTTTTAAAACTTCCTGAAGATATAAAAAGAGCCCTTGCCAACGGAGATATTACTTCCGGTCATGCCCGTGCCCTGCTTATGGTAAAAAATGATGCAGACATGAGGGTTATGTACGGTAAAATTGTTGGAAGTGGTCTTTCTGTCCGCGAAGCCGAATCCCTGGCCGAACAGTTAAACAACGGCGGCCGCGCCGCAAAGAAAACAACAAAAAAAGCCGTTAAAAAAGATCCTGACGTTGCAATATTTGAACAGAATCTGCGCAATATTTTTGGTGTAAGGGAAGTTAATTTTAAGGGAACTACAGACAAAGGTTCCATCGAAATTGGCTTTGCATCAAAAAAAGATTTCGAAAGAATCTGCCAGGTATTAAATATTAAAGACTAAGCCTTTACAAAGTATACACTTTCATCTTTTCTTCTTTTCCGCGGATTTCCGTTTCGGAAAGGAAGTTTAATTTTAAACCGGACATATTTTCTGAAGCCTGCGAAACCAGTAAATCAACCTTGAAGTTCTTGCAAAGATTTTCAATTCTGCTGGCAGTATTTACAGTATCGCCAATAACCGTATATTCCATGCGGTTTTGAGCTCCAATAGTACCCGCAAAAACGTTTCCCGTATGAATTCCAATTCCAAAACGAATGGCAGGAAGGCCGTCTTTTTCAAGGCTTTCGTTCAGGTCTGCAAGACTTTTTCTCATGTCTAAGGCGGCTTCAATTGCATCTCTTGCAGAGTTTTCGCTTTCTACAGGGGCTCCAAAAATTGCCATTATGGCATCTCCAATATACTTGTTTATAATTCCATGATGTTTTGTAATGCAGTTTCCTAAAACAGTAAAGTATCTGTTCAAAAGGTTTACAACCTGGTCTGCAGCCATTTTTTCGCTCATGGAAGTAAAGCTTCTTATATCACAAAAAAGAACGGTTACAGTTTTTGTCTGACCGCCAAGGCTTCCGTTTTGTAAAAGATTGTTTTTCATTAAAAAATCCCTTACTTCCGGATCAACAACCTTTCCAAAGGTGTCGCGCATAAATTCCTTTTCGGCAAGGGAAAGGGCCATATCATTAAAAGCATCTGAAAGAAGGCCAAGTTCATCGCTTGTAACAACGCCTACCGAAGTTTTGTAATCTCCCTCAGTAATTCTTTTGGCGGAGATGGTTAATTTGTTTAAAGGCGAAATAATAATCTGAGTAAGGCCCCTGTAAATAATAAAAGAAAAAAAGAGTAAAATCAGACTTATAAAGATAATGCCCCTGTTCACCGGCAGCTGATTATTAACTTCTACAGAAATTAATGAGGTTAATAAAAGCACTACAGGAAAAACTGAAGAAACCATAAAAGAAAAAAACATAAGGTGCTTAAAAACAGGTCTTACAGAAAAGCCGTTTTTTGGAAGATGTCCCTGGGGAAAAACTTTTGGCAGTAAAACCATGCGGTTTAGAATTTCAATCAGAATGTAAGAAATGGTGTAGGCCGTCATGCCTGAAAAAAGTGCAAAGGCCCAGCTTGTAATTAATATGTATTTTATTGCTATGCCAAGCTGGATTTTTGCATAAATTACAAAGGGGATTTCTATAAGATAATAAGCATTCCAGCCAATTACCGAAGAAAGAGAAAATACAGAAGGAATTTCCGGAATACTTCTTAAAAGTTTTTCGCTGCTTCTTATAGCTTTTGCAGAATAAATTATGCATACAAGACTTGGAATTAAAAAGGCTGTAAGAAGGGCCAGGTTTGATATTTTATGACTGGAAATAAAATCTTCCCAGATTTGCATGTTTTCTGAATCTACAATCGGGGTGGAAGCAACGGAAGGAACTAAAATAGCAATTATATTTGAAATGATTACAATAAGACCGTAAAGACGGACCATTCTGGCAATATACTTTATGTTAATGTCCATAACATAAAGTATATGCCGAAAGTTAATATTTTTCTATAAAATTAGATTTTTAAGAAAGCTTTGTAGCCTTCGTAAATCTGGCTTAAATCTTCTTTGTTTGTAATTTCCCATGGAGCGTGCATGCTTAATACTGCAACACCTGCATCCAGTACATTCATACCGTATTTTGCAGCATGGTAGGCAATTGTTCCGCCACCACCCTGGTCAACCTTACCAAGTTCAGCCATCTGGTAAGCAACGTCAGCGTCGTCCATAGCCTTCCTGATTTTTGCAATAAACTCAGGGTTAGCATCGCTGGCTCCGGATTTACCGCGGCTTCCGGTGTACTTCTGGAAGGCAATTCCTCCGCCAAGGGCACTTGCATTTTCCTTATCAAAAAGATTTGCATTCATAGGGTCGTAAGCGGCATTTACATCGCTTGAGAGCATGTTTGAGTTTGCAAGGCATCTTCTTACAGTAAGTTCGCTGTAAGTATCTTCTGTACGGCTTACAATTTCGCTTACCATATTTTCAAAAAGGTTAGAAGCCATACCTGTTGCACCGACGCTTCCAATTTCTTCCTTGTCTACACAAAGGCAGCAGGTTGTTTTATTCTGAGTTTCAGAATCTAAGAGGGCCTTCAGAGAAGTAAAGGCACATGAGCGGTCATCCTGGCCATAGGCAAGAACCATCGAGCGGTCTAAGCCTAAGTCTCTTGCCTTGCCGGCTGGAACTATTTCAAGCTCTGCCGAATTAAAATCTTCTTCTTCAATGCCATATTTTTCTTTAAGAAGGTTCAGGATAATCTTCTTTGATTTATCTTTTTCTTTTTTCTCATCTTTTGCGCTGGCTTTCTTTAAGGCAGGAATGCTTCCCATAATTAAGTCTAAGTCTTCGCCTTTAATAAAGTCGCTGGCCTTGTCTTTCATCTGTTCCTGGGCAAGATGAGGAAGAATATCAGAAATGCAGAAAACTGGATCTTCTGCGTCTTCGCCGATTACAACATTTACACAGCTGCCGTCTTTTTTGCATACAATACCGTGAATTGCAAGGGGAAGGGTAGTCCACTGATACTTTTTAATTCCGCCGTAATAATGGGTGTTCAGATAAGTGATGGAATCTTTTTCGTAAAGAGGATTCTGCTTTGCATCCAGGCGGGGTGAATCAATATGAGCACCAAGAATGTTCATACCGTCTTCAATTTTGTCTTTACCAATTTCAAAAAGGGCAATGGCCTTGTTCATTTTTGTGATGTAAACCTTGTCGCCCTTCTTTAATTTTTTATATTCACTGATATCTTTGTAACCGTATTTTTTTGCAAGCTGTGTAATGTAAGCTACACATTCTCTTTCTGTTTTTCCATTGTCTAAGAAATCTTTATATTCGCTTATTAATTTTTCGTTCATCTTGTCTTCCTTTTATGCTACGTATGCTTCAAGTCTTTTTGCTCTTGTAGGATGCTGTAATCTTACTAAAGCGTGTTTTTCAATCTGTCTGATTCTTTCTTTTGTGAGGTCACATTCTTCGCCAACTTCTTTTAAGCTCATAGGTTTTAAGCCGTTAAGACCATAGCGCATTCTGATAACTTTTTCTTCGTTTGGACGGAGGGTACTTAAAACGTTATCAATATCACTGTTAAGAGATTCTTTAATAGCGTTGTCTTCCGGACGTCCATAAAGAGTGTCTTCCTGGAAATCGCCGAAGCTTGTGTGATTGTTATCGCCGTTGTTTACTTCAGCATCAAGGCTTACCATTTCTCGGCTGATGTTTACCATGTCTCTTACATGTTCAGATGTCATATTGAGCATTGCGGCAATTTCTTCGAATTCCTGACCTTCAGATTTTTTGTTGCCGATAACTTTTCTTGCATGTTCAATCTGAACTAATTCGTTTGCCCTGTTCAATGGAAGGCGGATTGCACGGCTCTTTTCGCAGATTGCCTTAAGAATGCTCTGGCGGATCCACCATACTGCGTAAGAAACAAAGTGATATCCTTTTGAAACATCAAACTTTTCTACAGCAGTAATAAGGCCTACATTACCTTCGCTGATTAAATCAATTAAATCTAATCCATGATTCTGATATTTTTTTGCTACGTTTACTACAAAGCGTAAGTTAGCTTTTACAAGTTTATCTTTTGCACTTTTGCTGCCATTCTGTGCTTCTTTTGCAAGCTGGCTTTCTTCTTCGCGGGTAAGAAGGGGGATGTTTTTTATATCTTTTAAGTAAAGTCCTAATACTTCGTCGTTATTATATTTCATATTTTCTCCCTTAGTTAGCAAAGTAACTATACACTTAATATATAGCAAGTTTTGTGCCAACCTGCCTCTTTTAGAGAGAAAATTTACAAAAAAAGTGAAAATAATTTAAAAAGACGGGAATTTAACCTGATTTATGTTAAAAATAATAAAAAGTTATAAAATCGGCAAGAAAAATCGTAAAAAAAATTCAAAAAGATGGGAAAATTTGACACAGCCGCCCTTTTAGTCAGTCAGACTGGGTCATAATGCCCCGTTTTTTGCAAAATTGTAGGCATCCTGTCTGGCAAAAAGTAACAAATTTGAGTCTCTCTGCAAATCTGCAATCTTAAATACCATTTCTCCGCTCTGCATTGTACCGTTAATTTCGCCGGGTCCCCTGGTTTTTAAGTCTTCTTCGGCAATAAAAAAGCCGTCCGTGCTCTGCCGCAGGGCCTTCATTCTTTCTATTCCGGTCTGGCTTATATTTTTGCTGTAAATTAAAAAGCAGTAAGACTGGTCACTTCCCCGTCCGACTCTTCCCCTAAGCTGGTGCAGCTGGGCCATTCCAAAATGATCTGCTCCTTCTATAACCATGCAGCTGGCATTTGGAACATCAAGTCCAACTTCAATTACGGTGGTGGCAACAAGAATCTGGATTTTGTTATCCCTGAAATCGCGAAGAATCATGCTCTGGCTGTCTTCATCAATCTTACTGTGAATAAGGGCGCAGCTGTACTGAGGAAAGATTTTTTTTGCAAGAAATTCAAAGGCTTCTTCTGCAGACTTTAAGTTTTTTGATGCCTGGGAATCAGAAAAGGAAAGTTCAGAATTAATTGCCGGGTAAACAAAATATGCCTGATGTCCTTTTTCAAGTTCCTTTCTTACGGCTTCATAGGCATTAATTTCGTTTCCTTCTTTTACAAGATAGGTTACAACGGGTTTTCTTCCATCCGGAAGAGTTTTGATTGTAGAAACATCAAGGTCTCCAAAAAGGGTAAGGGCAAGGCTTTGAGGAATTGGCGTTGCACTCATCATCAGTAAATGAGGTTCAAAGGTCAGGGAGAAAGAAGTCTGCCTTCCCTTTGCTAGAATTGCCTGCCTTTGTAAAACTCCAAAGCGGTGCTGTTCATCAATTACAACCAGCTGTAAATCTTTATAAATTACAGGAGCCGAAAAGAGGGCGTGAGTTCCAATTACAATGTCTATTTCGCCTTCTTTAAGGGCTTTTAATAAAGCAGACCTTCCAAGAGCTTTTACGTTTCCGCTCAAAAAGGCAATTCTAATTCCAAGAAAATCCAAAAGCCTGCTTGCGGTCTGGGCATGCTGCTTTGCAAGAATTTCTGTTGGTGCCATAAAGGCGCACTGGCCCTTCCAGCTGATTATTCTAAGGCAGGCAAAAAGCGAGACTAAAGTTTTTCCCGAGCCGACGTCTCCCTGTAAGAGGCGGGCCATAGAAAAAGCTGTTTTTTTGGGAAGGGGGATTCCCCTTTCTGCCTGATTTAAAAGTCTTGCCTGCTCCTGGTAGCCCCGGTCAATGTCACTGTCAATCTGATAAATTACCTTTTTCTGGTCTTCTGTAAGCTGGTAGGGAAGCTGCTCCATAAATCTTTTTTGCAATGGAGAAAGAGATTCTGTAAAAGTCTGGTCATCTATAGTAAACTTCTCGTTTTCTGCTTCTTTTTCTAAAAGAGCTTCTTCGCTTGGAAGGCTGCCTTTTCTTTTTAAGGCTCTTTTTGCAATTATGCTTTGAAAATGAAAAAGTTCTTCGTAAGCAAGGCTGTCTCTTGCACTTTTTGCTTCCTGTATACTGCCGGGCTTATGAATTTTTAAGAGGGCTTCCTGTTTGGAAAGCAGTTTTCTTTCTTTAATAATTTCTGATGGAATTTCGTCCTCTATTCCGTGGGCATACTGCTGCAGGGCCGAAGAAATTGCCTTAGAAATCGTTTTTTGAGTAAGGCCTTCGGTAAGAGGATAAAGGGGAATAATTCCCTGATTAAGAGGTTTTACCTTAAGCAGATCTGCCTTTTCTTCTTCGCTAAGTTCCGGCATTTTATTAACTTCAAAATCTGTAGACTGAAGAGTATTGTATTTTTCATAAAAGCTTCCGCAAAGGCTTATGTAGCTTCCTGGAATCAGAAGTTTTTCAAGATAGGCTCTGTTAAAACAAATCAGCTGGGCGGTGGCGCTCTGGTCACTAACTGTGATTTTTAAGGTTTTCATTTTTCCGTAGCCAAACCATTCCTGGCTTATAACCTGGGCTACGGTATTTACTTTTGGAAAAGTTTTGAACTGGGCTAGAAGAATTTTCTTTGAACGGTCTTCATAGCTTTTTGGATAGTAGAGCAGTAAATCTCCTGCGGTAAAAACATTTACCCTGGCAAGAGTCTTTGTAAGCTGTGGCCCAATGCCCGTAATTGAACTTACGGGCGCCTTAATATCTTCTACTTTCATTTAAGGTCAGAAAGCAATTCTATAGCATAAAGGAATAAGAAGTCCGTTAAAGAGGATGTTTCCAAGAATAAGGGCGGCTAAAAATACAATCCAGGTTATCAGAAGAGTAGTCTGATAATTTACCGGTCTTCTTGTAAAGGTTGCTGCTACCTTGTAGGTAAACTTATTAAGTATGACATCTACATTATTCCAGCCAGAATCAAAACTTGTCTGGCCGTGGTTTGCAATAAGGGCAATCCATCTTATTAAAGTAAGAAGAAAGAGGATGGAAAGGAGAGTATTACAGATGCTCCAGACCATTCCTATAATTGTGGCAATAATTCCGCCAAAGTAGATTCTTCCTGTTCTGTTTATTCCAGACAGAATTGAAGAAAGAAGGGTAAGAAGACCAATGGAAATAATAGGAGAAAAATCTATGTTTCCAATGTGCATAAAGGACATGCGGCTAAAAAGTCCAAGGTATGGATCGCAGATGGAAGAAATAAATCTTCCGAATCTTGTAAATTTAAGTCCCGGAATCCAGGACATAATGATATCAATAAAGCAGAAAATTGTATAAAGAGTAATTGCTGCCGAAAGAATTGAAAGAATGCGATTAATAATCATTCAGGTAAACCTCCATAAGTAAGGAATCTATTCTGTCCAGACCTGTTTTACGTAATCTACATTTTCCAGCTGAGAAATAACTTCTGGACCTGCAGAAATACTAAACTGATTGTTAGCCTTTATAACGTAAGGACTGTTTCCTATTCCTATATGAAAATATACTGAACAATTACCCCGATTATCAATTAAAAAATCAAGTAATTTTGCTAAATCTTTTTCGCTGTTAAAAGTTGGCTCCAGCATCAGGTGTACCGACTGTGCCGAACGGTTTTCCAGCTGCTTTGCATCTTCTACAGAATCTACAATAAAGGATGGAACTTCCCTTGAACCGTCAACTTTTCCTTTTAATGCGTAAATTCCCCCCGCACTTATCTGAGGCTTTAACTGGGCCCAGGTTTTTGGGAAGAAGGTCAGTTCAATAATGCCGTCCATATCGCTTAATTTGGCAAAGGCCATTTTGTCACCTTTTTTGGTGTTTATTTCCCTTAAATCATTAACAACTCCAAGGGCAATGTACTGCTTGCCGGCATCACGCAGCTGGTAAGGCTTTGCGCCGCTTGCAATCATATTGTCTTTTACGGCCTTTTCTTCGGCGGCAATTCTCTGCATGGTAGAGGATTTAAGCGTAACGGAATGTTCAATTGCCTTGCGGTAATCATCAAGAGGGTGTCCGCTTACAAAAATACCGATGCATTCCTTTTCCATGTTGAGTTTTTCCATGGTAGGAAGATCATCAATCTCTTTCATCTGATATTCTGTTACATTTTTTTCTTCTTCTGCAAGGTCGCCGAATAAATCTCCCTGCCCAATCAGCTTGTCCTTAATTTCATTGGTAGCGTAATCTACGGCCGACTCCAGGTTTGCCAGCAGGGTTGGACGGTTGTAAACTTTTTTTGCAACAGGGTCTACAATTTTATCAAAACCGCCGGTTTTAATTAAAACTTCAACGGCTTTTTTGTTTATCATAACCTTTGAAGTTCCGTCTTCGTCTTTTTCTATTCTTCCAAAGCAGCGGCGAATAAAGTCCATAAAGGATTTGTAAGGACCGTTTTCTTCTCTTTCTTCTACAATCGATCTTGCGGCCCCTTCACCCATGCCTTTTATTCCCTTAAGACCAAATACAATTCTTCCGTCTACAACATCGAATATGATATCTGAACGGTTTACATCCGGAGGATCTACAGGAATTCCCATGGAACGGGCTTCTTCAATATAACCTGGAAGACCGTCGGTAGAGGTAATTTCGTTTGTAAGGTTGGCAGCCATAAATTCTGCCGGATAATGGGCTTTGAGCCAGCCTGTGCGGTAGGCAAGAACCGAATAAGCAGCCGCGTGAGACTTGTTGAAACCATATCCCGCAAAAGGAACCATGATATCAAAAATCTCTTCGGCATGTTTTTCTGTATGACCGTTTTTAAGAGCTCCTTCTACGAAGTCTTTTTTCTTGCCCATCAGAACTTCAGGCTTTTTCTTTCCCATGGCACGGCGAAGCATATCGGCACCACCAAGAGAGAAGCCCGCAATAATCTGGGCAACCTTCATAATCTGTTCCTGGTAAACCATTACACCGTAAGTTTCTTTAAGAAGCCCTTCCAGCGAAGGGTCTGGGTAGTGGACGGTTTCTGGGTGCCACTTTCCTTCAATGTACTGAGGAATACAATCCATTGGACCCGGGCGGTAAAGGGCGTTTAAGGCAACCAGGTCTTCAATTTTTTCAGGCTGGAATTCGCGTAAGATTTTCTGCATACCCGGAGATTCAAACTGGAATACGGCAACCGAGTCTCCACGTTTAAAAAGATCAAAAGTTTCTTTATCAGTTTCGCTTACATTTGCCGTAACGAATTCCGGAGTTCCAGGAGCCCTGTGTTTATTTATGATTGCTTCTGCATAGCGGATAAGCGAAAGGGTCTTAAGTCCCAGGTAGTCGAACTTTACAAGTCCGCATGGTTCAATAATATCCATGGTGTACTGAACGCCGACTTCACCGGTTTTTGGATCTTTAAAGACCGGAGCCCAGTTTGGAAGAGGCGTAAGACCAATTACCATACCGGAGGCATGAAGACCTGTGTTTCGCTTTACACCTTCAAGGCGGAAGGCAAGGTCAAAAAGTTCCTGGTAGCGGGGGTCATCCTTGTAAGGAATAAGCTGTCCGCCGTCAGGCATTTTTTCTGTAGGTTCAGAAAAGGCATCCTTAAGTTTTGCCTTTGGACTTTCCGGAATGCATTTTTTAAGCATGTTTACTTCGGCAAGAGGAATGCCCAGAATACGTCCAACATCGGCAATACAGTTCTTTGGTTTAAGGGTACCAAAGGTTACAATGTGTCCTACGTTGGCGTCGCCGTACAAATCGCGGGTATGCTGGATAATCTCCTGGCGATAGTCGAAGTCCATATCAACGTCAAAATCCGGCATGGATACACGTTCAGGGTTTAAGAATCGCTCAAAAATCAAACCATATCTGAATGGGTCAATATCGGTGATGGTCATGGCATAAGCTACAAGAGAACCAGCTCCCGAACCTCGTCCAGGTCCAATTGGAATGTAATGCTTAGGACATTTATGTACATCGTCGTAAAGCGATTTTGACCAGTTGATGAATTCCCATACGATTAAGAAGTAGCCCGAGAATCCCATACTAAAGATTGTGTTCATTTCGTAGTCGGCACGTTCGCGGATTTCCGGAGTAATTTCCTTGTAGCGTTTTTTTAATCCTTCTTCTACAAGATATTTTACATAGTCGTTCTGGTCGCTCTGATAGTCATCCCCGTGGGTGCGGAATTTTGCAGGAAGTTCAAAGCGGGGCAAACATTCCTTAAGTTCCGGTGTTGAATACTGTTTAATGGTAAGATTACACATATTGGCAATCTTGATTGTGTTGTCGTAGGCTTCCGGACACTGAGGGAAGAGCTGACGCATTTCTTCTTCAGTTTTGAAGTACCAGGAGTCCAGATCCATATCTCCGCCCATTTTTGCATGCTTTTCGTGCAGCTGATTTTTAAATCCGATACAGCGCAGGGCATCCTGGGCAACGGCATCTTCTCTTTCTACATAGTGAATATCATTTGTAACTACAAGAGGAATATCCAGTTTGTGGGCCAGGGCAATCAGCTTTTCTGCAACAATTTTCTGGTCTGGAATGCCGTGGTCCTGAAGTTCTATGTAATAATGGTCAGGGCCAAAAAGATTTTTATATTTTAAGGCTAGTTCTTCGGCTTCCTTGTCCATGCCGGCAAGCAGCATTTGAGGAAGTTCTCCCTGAATACAGGCAGAACAGCAGATGATTCCTTCGTGGTACTGTTCAAGAAGTTCAAAATCTATACGGGGCTTTCCGTAATAAAGGGCGTTTTCGTCGCAGAAGGCACGGCTGGAAAGCCAGCACATATTTTCGTAGCCCTTCTGGTTTTCGCAAAGGAGAATTAAATGGAAGTAGTGGGCATGGCGGTCCCCTTCTTCTCCCTTGTGGCTGTAGGGAACATCATTGTGTTCGTAGTGACTGCCGTAAGCAACGTAAAATTCTTCTCCAACAATAGGATTAATTCCGTTTACATGACAAAGCTTTTCAAAGTTGAGGGCACCGAACATGTTTCCGTGGTCGGTTAGGGCAAGGGCAGGCATGTTTAATGCTTTTGCTTTTGCAACAAGTTTATCCAGCGTTGCACAGGAGTCTAGAAGAGAATAGTCTGAGTGGACGTGTAAATGTACAAAGTTGGAAGGGGGAGTTCCTTCCGGAGCCGGATCAAATACGTGATAATCTGCCATTTTTTTTACCTGCCTTTTTATCAGATTTTAGCATAAAAAAGGACAAATAGAAACAAGGATTTGACTGCCCGGCGGCCTGAAAGATATTTTTTCCTGGAATGGGGAACTTTTATCTGCATTGTATAAAAAGTGATTTCTTACTATAATATCAATTCACTAATTTTCAAATAATTTAATTATATAGAGGTTTTTATATGGCAGACAAAGAGGTACGTGTACGTTATGCTCCATCTCCAACTGGAATGCAGCACATTGGTGGAGTGCGCACTGCACTTTTTAATTATCTTTTTGCACGTTCACAAAACGGAAAATTTATTCTGCGTCTTGAAGATACAGACCGCACCCGTTATGACGAAAAATACGTTCAGAATCTTTACGATACAATGGCATGGCTTGGAATTGACTGGGACGAAGGCGGTTCAAAGGGCGGTGAATACGGTCCTTATGTTCAGAGCGAACGCTTTGAGCTCTACAAAAAATATGCTTATGAACTCGTAGAAAAGGGAGAAGCTTACTACTGCTTCTGTGATGCAGAACGTCTCGACCGAATCCGCAAAATTCAGACAGAAAACAAAATGGCTCCTGGTTACGACCGCAACTGCCGCCACCTTACTCCGGAAGAAGTAAAGGCAAATCTTGACGCAGGTAAACCATATGTAATTCGTCTTAAGGTTCCAATGGAAGGAGAAACTAAGTTCTCTGACCATCTTCTTGGCGATATCGTATGGAAGAATGAAGATATTTCTCCGGACCCTGTTTTGCTTAAGTCTGACGGCTTCCCAACTTATCACCTTGCAAACATTGTTGATGACCACTTTATGAAAATCAGCCATGTAATGCGCGCTCAGGAATGGATTCCTTCTACACCTTTGCACGTTCAGATGTACCGTGCTTTCGGCTGGGAACATCCTGAATTCTGCCACCTTCCAATGGTAAACGGTTCAGACGGAAAGAAGCTTTCTAAGCGCCACGGTTCAACATCTTTGAATGAATTCCGTGCCCGCGGTTACCTTCCACAGGCAATCGTAAATTATGTTGCAATGCTTGGCTGTTCTTACGAAGAAGGAAAAGAATTCTATACTCTCGAAGAACTTGCAAAAGCCTTTAAGCTTGAACATTTGAACAAGGCTCCTGCAGTATTTGACTACAAGAAGCTTGAATATTTCAATGCTAACTATATCCGCCAGCTTAGCACAGAGGAACTTTATAAGTGGACACTTCCATTTATTACAGGAACAGGAGATGCAACTCTTGAAATCAATCCTGAAAATCCACAGCCAAAACCAAATGTTGGTCCTGAATTCTCTGGCGTTGCCCTTGGCGAAGACGGCGAACCATACTGCGTAGATAAATCTATGAATATGAGCAGCGCTGATGTTAAAAAGACTTTAATGGGCCTTATGCCTCTTATTCAGGAACGCCTTAAGTTCTTAACAGAAGCTGCAGAAATGGTTCACTTTATGTTTACAGAACCTGCAGTTCCTCCTGTAGAGCAGCTTGTTCCAAAGAAGATTGATGCTGCAAAAACTAAGGAAGTTCTTGAAGCTGCTAAAGACTTTGTTCACCAGTGCTTTAGTCTGGACCACGAAGGTGCAGAAGCTCTTGCTAAGTCTAAGGCAGAGGCTCTTGGAATTAAACTCGGTGATTTTATGATGCCAATTCGTATGGCAGTAACTGGAAGCCGTGTTTCTCCTCCACTTATTGGTTCTATTTTAGTTCTTGGCGAAGAAAAATCTCTGGCAAGAATTGAAAAAGCAATAGCAACTTTGTAATATACAGGCCCGCGTCAAACTCTGGCGCGGGTATTTTTATATATGGAAAAATTATCACTTATTTTATCAGATTTAGACGGGACTCTTTTTCATAACGATAAATCCATTTCTGACTATACAAAACAGGTTATTGTGAAGGCTCAGAAGGCTGGACTTCTCTTTGGTATTAGTACTGCAAGAGCAAAAGTTAATGCCCTTAATTTTTTGCAGGGAATTAAGCCTGATTTTCTTATCTCAAATGGTGGTGGCCTTGTAACTTGTGGTGAGAAAATAATTTATTCCTGCGAATTTTCAGTTACTGAGGCCAGAAAGCTTATAAAGGCTGCCTTTGATGTACTTGGACAGGATGCTGTAATTTCTCTGGATAATGACAGGGGTTTGTATTCTAATTCGCGTGAAGAACTGGGGGATAAGTTCTGGACCTTTAATGATTTTTCTGATTTTCAGGAGCCGGTTATGAAGATGTGCCTTAAAACTCTTGATAAAGATAAAGTAGAAAAAATAGCTTCCTGTATAGGTCTGGAACAGGTTGAATATCTGCCTTTTTCTGATATTCCCTGGTACAAATTGAGTAAAAAAGAGGCAAGTAAAGAAAGGGCAATTAAAGCTTTGTGTGAATATAGCGGAATTTCCAGTAAAGAAATTGCCGCTTTTGGTGATGATTTTAATGATATTGGAATGCTGAAGTTTTGTGGAAGGGGGATTGCCATGAAAAACGCAATTGACGAAGTAAAGCTGATTGCAGATGAAATCTGCCTGTCTAATGAAGATGACGGGGTAGCAAAATGGATTGAGGAAGTCTTATGGTAAAGATTCTTTTTGTTTGTCACGGAAATATATGCCGTTCTCCAATGGCGGAATTTGTTATGAAGGAACTGGTGCGTCGTGCCGGTCGCCAAGGGGACTTTTTAATTGAATCTGCCGCAACCAGCCGTGAAGAAATTGGTAACGATATTCATTATGGAACCCGTACAAAACTTCGCGAGATGGGGATTCCCTTTTGCCGCCGGGCTGCCCGTCAGATTCGTCCTGATGACTACGACCGTTACGATTATCTTATTGCAATGGATGATGAAAATATTTACTATATGAATCGGGTGTGGGGACCGGATCCAAAGCATAAAATAAAAATGCTTCTTTCCTTTGCCGGAAAAGACCGTGATATTGCTGATCCCTGGTATACCGGAAACTTTGATCAGACTTATGATGATATTCTGGAAGGCTGTACGGCCTTTTTAGAAAAACTATAGGAGCCTTTAAATGATTAAAAACCGCTTTTTGTCTATTACTGTAATTACCCTGATTTATATTTTTGCCGCTGTCTGCGGATTTATTTCTTACAACTTTTTTACAAATCCTGAAGGACTTAATTTGTCTTATGGCCTTGCCATATTTCTTGCCGATGTTTTTGCAACCATAGTGATTTTTGTTTTCAGTCTGATTTTTAACAATGCTTCGGTTTATGATCCATACTGGAGTGTACAGCCTCCTGTAATTCTTGCTGCAGTCCTCATTAAAAACGGCCAGAGCGAAAATCCTTTAATGGCTTTTCTTTTGTTTGCTGCAGTTTTGTTCTGGGCAATTCGCCTTACAGGCAACTGGATTTATAATTTTGAAAGTTTTGATTACCAGGACTGGCGCTATGTAATGCTGCGCGAAAAATCAGGAAAACTATATCCTTTTGTAAACTTTCTTGGAATCCATCTTTTTCCAACTGTAGTAGTTTTTCTTTGTATACTTCCTGCCGTTATAGCAGTTGTTGAAGGCGGAGTTTTTAGCCCTGTAAGCCTTATTTTTATTATTCTTTCTTTTGTGGCAGCTATAATCCAGTTGATTGCCGATTTACAGATGCAGTCTTTTAGAAAAAGCGGGAGTGGCGGCTTTATAAGAAAGGGACTTTGGAAGCATGCAAGACATCCAAATTATGCAGGTGAAATCCTCATGTGGTGGGGAATCGGGCTTGCTTCAGTAGTTTCTCTTGGCGGAAAATGGCAGCTTCTTTGCGGAGCCTTAATCAATACCCTCATGTTCCTTTTTGTAAGCATCCCAATGGCCGACAAAAGACAATCCCGCAAACCCGGCTTCGAAGAATACAAAAAAGAAACCCGAATGTTGATTTAGGCCCTTTTTTCTAATTAAAATGAGATTTTTTATAAAGCATAAAGTTTTATTCAGCCTCTTTTTATTATGTATTAATCCTCTTTTTTCTCTTGAAAATACAGCTGATAAATCATCTTTTTATATTATTCCCTATACAGGCTCTCTTTCCGGAAAAATAGGGGAGTATCTTTACAGAACTAATGGCTCCTTGTGCAGTTATTTAGACTGGAAGGAAACTTTTATTCCTCTTGCAGGAATTAAAAGCGGAGGAAAGTTTAATGATTTTAATTATTTTATCTCTGCCTTTTATAAGTTTCCTTTTAAGTGCGGACAAATGACAGATTCTGATTATGATTTAAGCAGTAATTGTTTTTCTTTCGGGCAATTTCCCCTTCATAATGATTTTAAGAACTATGGTCTTGATTTTAATTTTTCTTATGATTTTCATCCGGCAAGATTTTTTACTCTGTCTCCTGTTTTTCAATTATCTTTCAGGCATTACAGTTTTTATTCCGAAAGTGGAAGCGGCTGGATTTTACAAAATGAAAATAAAAAGTATGTTAGGTTTTCTCATATTGAATATATGCAGCAAAGTTATTTTCTGTTTACAGGAATAAAGACTGCTTTTTCTTATAAAAAAATTGATATCAATCTTAGTTTTCTTGCAAGTCCTCTTGCTCTTAATTATTCGCTTGACTACCATGCCGATGATAATTCTTCAGGCGATAATTCCTACACAAGTATTACAAAACAGATTACATCTTTCTATTCTTACCTTGCTGCAGCAGAAGTAAAATATAAAATTTCAGAAAATTTTTCTCTTCTTTTTGAAAGTGAGTTTTTAATTATGCTTAAGTCAAAGGGACCGACAGGCTTGTATGAGAATTACTATAAAGAAAAGTGCGCTCTTTTTGAAAATCCTGATGACTGGAATGTAATTGGGCAGAATTCTGCTAACAGTATTTTTGAAGCGGCTTTTACAATTGGCTGTATTTTTTATTTAAAATAAAAAAGCCAGGAAACTGATTTAGTAACCTGGCTTTCAATTATCATTTACAAGTGCTTAATTATTCAGCTAAAAGAATTGCCTGTTTTGTAAGGTCTAATACTTCAATTGAACCGTCTAATGTCTGTCCTGCTTTAATCATACCATAAGCACCTACATAAGCCTGTGCTGCACCTGATTTTCCAAGAGTTGTAGCAGAAATTGTTTTTGTAGTTCCAATTTTTGAAGCCTCATTTGCAGTGAAAACATGATTAGAAACAGTATTTGCCTTGTAAGGCTGTACTGTATAGCTTCCGTCTTCATTTTCGTCTACGTCAAATACAATAGAGAAGGTTCCGTCTTCTGCAAGATTATTAATTGTTGTCCATGTCTGAAGTTCAATTTCATATGGAGTGAGAGTATCTGCATCGAATTCAGTTTTTGTTATTGCTGAACCAGTTTTCTCATCACCTGTCCAAGCTCCAAAATTCACTTTTCCCATATCTGCTTCAGCAATATTTGCAAAGTAAGAAACATAATAGCGAACATTACTTGCAGTAAGAGCCTGAACTCCAATTACACAGAAGTTCCATGTCTTATAGTTATCTGCAGTTTCGTCAGATTTATTCTGAGAAACATTAAAGAGAAGTCCAAGGTTTCCAACAGCTTCTCCATCAGCATAACCGTTATTGATTTTTACAAGACCTGCAATATCGCTGTGTTTTGTTAATAATAATTTTCCACCGCGGATATAACCTGTTGTTTCATTTGTTTCGTCAGCAACTGTCCAGGTTCCAACTCCTGAATCATATGTTGCATCATTGTATTTAAAAATATCTGTACCAATAGATTTCTGAAGGGCACTTGTAAGCGACCAGTTACATCCACTAAATAATACAGCTGCACAAAGAGCGGCTGCTCCAAATAAAATTTTTTTTGTCATTTTCATTTAAAAAACTCCTAAACGATTTTCCGCCCCGAGGGGCTAAAAATATTTGTACAGCAATAAATCGACGATTTAGTTTTTTTGCTGTATCAAACTTTTGTTCACAGTTTATAACAACTATTTAATAATTTATACCATTTTTCCTCTAGTTTCAATAAATTTTT
>JAEEGH010000781.1_pt1 | contig 99562 bp, 81 predicted proteins | sample 9134181 | NCBI WGS metagenome assembly JAEEGH01 (sample SAMN16246544, study PRJNA631951) | gut metagenome | biome: gut microbiome; feature: rumen; material: DP-attached | host: Bos | place: Iran: Karaj | collected 2018-10
AAAACGCTGAAAAAACATCATTGGAGAGGTGCTCGAGTGGTTGAAGAGGCACGCCTGGAAAGCGTGTAACCGGCAAAACTGGTTCGCAGGTTCGAATCCTGTTCTCTCCGCTTCCTAAATTTGAAACCCGTTGAAAATCAGCGGGTTTTACTTTTTCCCAAATTTGAGGTTCCGTTTGAGGTTCCGTTTCTGTTTTATAAAAGTTTAACGGTTATCTGACTAGCATTCCTAAAATTGCAATGTTCAGGAGACATTTTTCTCCAGTTTTATAGGTTGGAGTTCTTCAAACACATTAACATCAACAAATCCACACTCCTCTAATAGTTTGACCATCATTCTTAAATTATGTTTGCCACTTGGTCCTGTTAACTGCTTTGACAAAGACCTCCATAAGTCTGCTTTACCAGCATGGTGACCGGGGCTTCCGTGAAGGCCTGTTTCGTCAAAGAAAGGATCAAGTGACGCGGATACAATCCGCGGGAAGGAACGGGACAACCGGGGAAGCGGGCCAAAGCGGGAAGGAACGGGACAACCGGGGAAGCGGGCCAAAGCGAGAAGGAACGGGACAACCGGGGAAGCGGGAAAGTGGGCCCTGTGTCCCGTCCCTTGACAGCAAAATTTTATTTTGCGAACAACTAACGAAAGCGTAATTAACAGATAACTAACGAAAGCGAAAACTGCCAATGACAAACGAGAACGGGAACCCCCCGAAGACCGAAAACGGGACCACCCCAAAGACGGAGCGGCATACGTGGCTGGAGCCTGGAGCATGGCGGAAGCCATGCATCGTACATGTCACGATGGTGGCCAACGCTCGGCAGGCGTTGTTTGGCAAACTTACGCACAATGGTTCTGAGGCCGTCATAGAAAAGACCCCGATAGGCTGGGCACTCATCAATCAGCAGCGACGGCTGCTGGAGATGTGCCCCGAGATTAAGATCCTGGCCGACAAGGTGATGCCTGATCATCACCACATGGTGCTGCAGGTGCAGCGGACCATGTCCCGCAGCATTCGGCAGGTGGTACGCGGCTATATGCAGGGGTGCAAGGAGGAAGCCCGCAAGCTGGGGTTTGCTGAGAACCTGTATGACGCGCCGCCGTTCTATCGTGTACTGACACACAAGGGGCAGCTGCACGCCATGATAGAATATGTGAAAGCCAACACGGAACGTGCCTGGTAGCGTCGTCAGAACCCCGACCTTTTCAGGATGCATCGCAGAACGGAGGCGTGTGGGTTGCTGTTCACGTCGATGGGTAACCACTTCCTGTTGGACTGGCCTGAAAGGCAGTTGGTGGAGATGAGCCGTGAGGCCAGCGTTGGACTGATAGAGGAACGCCTGCAATCGGTGCTGGCGGCAGCGCATAATGGCGCGGTGACCTATACGGCAGCGATTAGCAAGGGTGAGCAGAGAATAGCCAGAACGGTGCGCGAACAGGGATTCCCGTTGGTGGTGTTGCTGAACGACGGCTTTCCGAAAGAGGGCTCACCTCATGAGCGTTTCTACAAACCGGGTGGTGCTTATTTCGAGGCTTGCTCGAAAGGCAAGCTGTTGCTGATGGAGCCCGACGGGAGTGCTTTTGTCAATGCGGCCGTGATGGCGGCAACGGAGGAGGCTTTGCGGCGGAAGGCTGAGGCGAAGCACTTTAGCTACAGCCCCATTCCCGTAACATCGCAGCGGTACCGGTTCGTGGCCCTGAACGAGATTGGGCGGCTGTTGGTGGAGAGATGACGCTCTGAGGGTACAGCAGAACCGTCCCTTTTTGAGTGTATATTCCCTTTAGAATCATTAACACAAACTTTTTCCCGCTTGTTGCCGAAATGAGCGGGAAATTTTGTACCTTTGCACCCCTTTCTTAATAAAATAACTATCAAAAATAAAAACTATCAAAAACAGTCATTTGGATTTATGGAAATTGACAAATACTTGAAAGAACAGTTGTGCGATGTCAGACGGTATTTGGACCGTGAGCGCGAGTGGATGCAGGAACAGATTGACACACAGAATTTCTATTTGAAGTTGATGGAGCGGTATGAGGAAGTGTTGGCGGAGAACGAGCAGCTGAAGAGTGAATTGGAACAGCAGCTGGCTGAGAACGACAGCCCTCACCGCTTTCCTCACCGCCATCACCACCACGAGTTGTATGGGTCACGGTCCGATTGACGCCCTGGCACTCATGTAGGATGACGCTCGGAAAAGCACCCCTTGAAAAGAATTCAGCCCTCGCCAAAGATGACGGGGGCTGAGTTTTTGTTTTGTTGACTGCGTCCTGTTAACGCTGTGGGCGCTTGTTGGCGAACTCGCCGCTGGCGTGCCACGTCATGCCGTCGGGTGCTGTGCCGCGTGTGGGAGCATAGTGGTAGCGGTGGTGGTAGTCGTCCCAGTCGAAGCTGTTGTCGGACTCCAGGCTGAAGTAGATGTCGCGGCGGGTGCCGTCGTCCATGTAGCCCCTGAAGTAGCGGCTGTTGAGCGTGTAGTCGTAGATGTAGACATCGTCCCAGCTGTCGGCGTAGCGGATGCGGATTTCGCCATTGATCACAGTCCACTCGAACTCGCAATAGTAGTAGTCGTCGTAGCGGCTGCGCGTGTTGTAGTCGACCTCGTAGCCTCTGCCGCCGTAGGAGTTGCGCTTGTCGAAGAACATGGTGGTGCGGTAGGTCTCGCCGGAGATGCCCCAGCGGTCGTGGTAGTAGCTCTCGATATAGCCTGTCCATGTGCCGTCGAGCGTCCAGGCTTCCATTTCGTCCTCGTTGCAGCCGGAGAACAGCGGCATCGTCATGGCCATCATAGCCATCATGAGGTAGGTGTAAATCTTCTTCATAGCTGTATCTTTTTTAATTTTAAACTCTTAAACTCTTAAACTCTTAAACTCTTAAACCTTTTATTCTTTCACGCTGCAAAGATAGGCATTTCCCTAAGAGTTGCCAAGGAGAAATACCTAAATGTGCATAGGGATTTTCCTATTCGGCATCTTCGTCCTTTTCCTTCTTACCGAATTCCGGGTCAACCTTGATGAGGGCCGTGACGGCGAAGGTGATGACGCAGAGCACCATAACCAGGATGAAGAAGGCGTTATAGCCCATCGCGTCCTTCAGCCAGCCGGAGAGCATGCCTGGCAGCATGAGTCCGAGGTAGGAAATGGCCGTGCAGAAAGCATAGTGGGACGTCTGGAAGTCGCCCTTGCTGAAGTAGAGCATGTAGAGTGTGAGTGCCGTGAAGCCCAGACCGTAGCCGAACTGTTCGACGAACAGGCAGGAGCTGATGAGCAGCAGATTGTCGGGCATGGCGTAAGATAGGTAGACATAGACGATGTCGGGTAGGGTGATGGCACAGACCATCGGCCACAGCCAGCGCTTGAAACCGTCACGTCCCGCCAGCATGCCGCCAAGAATGCCACCCAGCGTCAGTCCGATGACGCCGACGGTACCGCTGGCCAGTCCGAACTCCTGCGGCGACAGTCCCAGTCCGCCGGCAGAATGGGGACGCATGAGGAAGGTGACGCTCATCTTCGTGAGCAGGGCCTCAGGGAAACGGTAGAACAGCAGGAAGATAACGGCAAAGATCATCTCGCGTGGCGGCAGTTTCTGGAAGAAGGTGCGGAAGGCCGTCACGACGCCCTGGAACACCTCGTGGGCATTGGTGTCGTGTGGCTTGTCGGCTGCCGCACGTGGCATGATGTAGGTGTGGTAGAGCCAGATGGCAATGAAGAGTGCTGCCAGCCCGTAGAACACGAGGCTCCACGTGAAGGCCTTCTGGCTGCGGAACATCACCTGCAGGATGCCTGCCACGGGAATGAGCACGCCATTGCCGAAGATGACTGCCAGACGGTAGAACGTGTTGCGGATACCCACAAACCACACCTGCTGGTGGTCGTCGAGTTCGAGCATGTAGTAGCCGTCGGCAGCAATGTCGTGCGTGGCGCTGCTGAAGGCCATCAGGAAGAAGAAGGCCATCGTGCCCTGGAACCACAGCGGCGTGTTGAGCGTGAAGGCCACTCCCGCCAGCGACGAGCCGAGGAGTACCTGCATGGAGAGTACCCACCAGCGTTTGGTGCGATAGAGGTCGACGAAGGGACTCCACAGCGGTTTCACCACCCAGGGCAGCGACAGCCAGCCCGTGTAGAGGGCTATGTCGGTGTCGCTCATGCCCAGTTGCATATACATGACTACTGCAACGGTCATGACCACGACGTTGGGAAGACCTTCGGCAATATACAGGGTGGGTATCCACGCCCAGGGATTTCTTTTCTTTTCCATGATGCTTACGATATGATGTTATAACGTTGTGACTACTAATAAATCTTCTTGATTTCTGCGTTGCGATAATAGTGCAACAGGATTTGCTCGTACTTGTAGCCCTGCTGGCCCATGACGGCGGCACCAATCTGGCAGAGACCGACACCGTGGCCCCAGCCCTTGCCGTGCAGACGGAAGGCTATTAACTGTTGGCTGTTAGCTGTTGGCTGTTGGCTGTTAGCTGTTGGCTGTTGGCTTGGGGTATATATTTTTTCGACGTCAAAGGCTGACGAGAGCAGGTGGCTCTTGCTGAGAGCACGGCGGATTTCGAGTTCCTTGCCGATGGTCAGCGTCTTCTTGGTGCCGACAATCTTCAGCTTCCAGATGCGGCCGCTCTTGCCACGCTCCAGGGGGATGAGGTCGGTGATGGTGCCGAAGTCGGCATTGAGCTTCTCGTTGACGAGATCGGAAATCTCGTCCACACGATATTCCACCGTCCAGCGGTAGAAATCGTTGGTTTCCTGGTCGTAGTCGTTGAGCACCTGCGAGAGCACAGCCTTGTCGCTGGTGTTGCAGAAGGGGTCCTCGACGCTCACCAGATAGGGCTTGGGCGTGTCCTCCCAGCAATACTGGAATTCCTCGGTCACGCCGCCGCAACACTTCGAGAAACGGGCATCGCAGATGTCGTCATCATAGCACAAAATCTGACCACGGGTCTGGCGCACAGCCTCTAAGGCGGTGGCATATTTGCCGCCATTGGCCTTTTTCTCTTCCCTTAACCGGGTGATGCCCTGATAGCGCTGGCAATGGTCGTCGGCACAGACATCGAAGATGGTGTGGTCCTCGCGGTCGTACCAGCGGATGATCTCGTCGTCCTTCTTGATGAACGAGAAGAAACCGTCGCGCTTCTCGCCGCTATCCTCGTGCTTGTTGATTTGAGCCAGCAGCCACGAACGGCTGATGACGGCATGAGCCTTGAGCAGTTCGAGACCTGCCGTAGCCTTCATCTCGCTGGAGATGACCGACGACAGGTAGCTCTCCACGGGCAGCTCGTTGATGGCTGTAATCTTGTCGGACTCCACCACCAGTCGCAGGGTACCCAGGAAGGTCTGCGTCTCCTTGCGCTCCCAATGGAAGTTGACGCCGATGGTGACGTCGAAGAGCGAGAACGAGGCGTCGGCACGCTGTGGCTTGAACGTCAGCGAACGGTACTGGCTGCCGTTCCACAGGATGCCACCCTCGGAGAATTCTACGGTCTGGTTACCCTCGATGACTTCACCCTTAGCCGTGTAGGAACCGTTCAGGGCGAAATTAATCTTCTGACCGCTAACGATGCCGACCTTGACGATAGGCTCTTCCTGGGATTGGAATTTGGAGTTTTGCGTCTTGAGCTTGGCAATGACTTCCTCAACCTGCTTCGGTGCCAGCGACAGCTCGCGATAGATGTCGAGGATGAACTCTAGGGTCAGGCGACGGAAGTCCTGTTCACGGGGGGTGATGATGAGACCACCCATATCCACGGCACCCGGACTGATGATGTACTGGGCGTCACCCTCGGCCGTGTAGCAGTCGGGACGATGCTTCCGACGCGGCAGCACCACCACGCCATCCTTCCAGGCTATGACGTTCATCATGGCCTCAGGCTGGCCTGCCGATACGGGCAAGCTGTTGTAGAGCCTGCGGAAGAGCCGTTCGCCGGTAGCCACACTACGGCACTTGATGACGAAGGCTGCTGCCGGATAGTCGGCCAGATGCCAGATGCCCTCGTCGTCGTTCAGCCGGATGACCTCAACCATGTTGCGGGAGAGGCGTGACCAGGCACGTTGCAAGGGCAGTATGCCACTTGTCACAGCCTGCAGGTGGGCATGATCGGGAGCTGAGGCACCACATTGCGGACCATTATATAATAAGGTATAGCCGTCCATCTCGCCGACCAGTCGCAGCATGTCGCCAAACATGGGCAGGATGCGCTGGGGCTGGTGGGTGACGGTAGGCAGTGTAAAGTGTTCTGGCAGAATAGGATAGGGGTTGACCAGCAGCTCGTACTTGCCGGCAATAATCCGCGTGAGCTGTTCCTTCGGACGGTTCTTACGACATAGGAAACACGGGCGCTCGCTGATGCTCTTGGCATCGATTTTGGCGCCTGTTGAAGCCATGCGGGCAGGATTCCATTGTGTCTGGAAATAATCGAGCTCACGGGTCTGGACACCATCCAGTTCACGGTAGCGCTGACACACCTCCAGCCACACCTGTAACTGGCGGTTGAAGTAGCGCGTCAGGGCGCCGTTGCCGTCAGACTGCTGGTCGTGGCGCATGCGGGCCTGCAGCTCGATGGTGCGCAGACGGTCCTTATAAAGATTGTTGGCGTTGGTCTTCTCGACCGATAATGCCGAGTCGGAGTTGCCTCCCCATCGGCGACACAAATAGAGTTCGGTAAAGATGCGTCCGATGCGGAAATGGCGCGAGAAGACCAGTCCGAGGGCATAGTCCTCACCATACGACGTGTTGGGGAAACCGATGCTGCGCAGGATGGGCGTAAAGAAGGCGCGCGGCGCTCCTAAACCATTGATACGCAGAGCGTTGTTGGGACCGTTGTCGTCCGTCCATTCCTTGTGGTCGATGAGGCCTGGCGGCAGCGTGTTCAGCTCGAAGTCGCACATGCGGTAGGAGCCGATAATCATGGCTGCCTTCTGCTTGTGGAAGGCGTCGACGATGGTCTGTAGCGTCTTGGGCGAAGAGTAGAGGTCGTCGCTGTCGAGCTGTACGGCAAAGCGTCCGCAATGGTCGCTATAGACGGCCTCGTTCCAACAGCCGCCAATACCCAGGTCGGTGCGCTGGGGGGTGATGACAAAGAGCGTATCGCGGTTCTGCCGCGTCAGCTCCGTCAGAATCTCCGACGTGCCGTCGGTAGAGTGGTTGTCGACGACGATGACGTTATACTTGAACGACGTCTTCTGCCCGAGGGCACTCTCAACGGCATCCCGGATGGTCTTGGCGCGGTTGAAGACGGGAATGATGACCGATGCCTCCACGTCGAAGGCCTGCTCGTTGAAGTCTATGGCCTGATACTGCGTGGTGTCAATCAAGGCTCCCAACTCGCGCAGGTGTGCCGTACAGGCCTGTTCCATCTCAATCTGTACTTCGCGGTTGCGGGGGTTCACGTAGTCGAACTGCTTCTCGCCAGAGGCTCGCAGGTCGGTCTCCTCCTCGGTATAGAGGTACTCGTTCAGATGGAAGATGCTGCCCTCACGACTCAGGAAGAGTCGCAGGTCGTACAGGCCGGCATACTGGTAGTCGCGCTCACGGTCGCTGGTGGCATACTTGTGGAGCAGCGAGGTACGGATGAGCCACACGCTGCCGAAGTCGAAGTCGTCGCGTAACGAACCAAACTGGTAGTCGATGACGGGGTGGGCCTTCCGCTCGCCTTGTTCCATCGCATAGCGGTCGCTATACAACAGAGCGGCATCGGCATTCTCGGCCACCTGTAGCATCCGCTGCAGGGCATAGGCACCCAACGTGATGGGTGTGGCTTTCAGAATGAGCAGCACATAGTCTGCCGTAGCCTGTTCGGCCACACGCATCACCATTGCACTACTCAACAGGGGCTTGTCGTTCAGCAGAAACACCCCACCAACGGCGGGCGACTGTTGCAGCTGACTCATTGTATGTGCTACTTCGCTGGCCTCATGGCAGGCCAAAAAGCAATCAATCTTTCTTCTCATTACCATTATTTTGCTTGATGTGGCTGCAAAGTTACGAAAAAACGAGAGAAATACAAAAGGAAAACTGTATTTCTTTTTTATTTCCGAGTGCTAAGTAAGTTCTGCGAAGCAAAAGATACGAAAAAGTTCATAGTTCATAGTTTTCTCTATGAGAGTGTGGCGTTGCAATCATAGTTTTTATGCAAAATGATGTTAATTCACGACAATCTTATGAACAAGGAACAATGAACTATGAACTAAAATGATTACCTTTGCAGCATGAATCCGCAAAAGAAACGACTTTTGGGACTGACTCCGACAGAGCTGAAAGCCATTGTCGGCAGTATGGGTATGCCTGCTTTTACGGCCAGGCAGATAGCACAATGGCTCTACGTGAAGCATGTCAGGAGCATCAGCGAGATGACCAACCTGTCGAAGCAGAACCGCGAACGCATGGAGCAGGAGTACGAGGTGGGAGCTTTGGCACCCGTCGACTGCCAGCAGAGCAAGGACGGTACGAAGAAGTACCTGTTCCCTGTATGGTGCGACGCCCTCGCAGCCAACGACAAGGAACGCTTCGTGGAGACGGTATTCATCCCTGACGGGGAGCGGGCCACGTTGTGCATCTCGTGCCAGGTGGGCTGCAAGATGAACTGCCTGTTCTGTCAGACCGGCAAGCAAGGCTGGCAGGGAAACCTGACGGCTGCCGACATCTTGAACCAGATATATGCAATACCCGAAGCTGAGCAGCTGACAAACATCGTGTTCATGGGACAAGGTGAACCGATGGACAATGTGGATGCCGTGCTGAAGGTGTGCGACATCCTGACGGCAGACTGGGGCTATGCCTGGAGTCCGAAGCGCATCACGGTAAGCAGCGTGGGTGTCAAGGGAAAGCTGAAAAGGTTCCTCGACGAGAGCGACTGCCACGTGGCCATCTCCATGCATTCACCGCTGCACGAACAGCGCCTGCAGCTGATGCCGGCAGAGAAAGCTATGCCGCTGGCTGACACCATAGCGTTGTTGAAGCAATACGACTTCACCCACCAACGCCGTTGTTCGTTTGAATACATCTGTTTCGGAGGTATGAACGACTCAACGCTATATGCCCGTGAAATCCTGAAACTGCTCGATGGTCTGGAATGTCGCGTCAACCTGATTCGTTTCCACGAGATTCCTGGCGTCGACCTGCCGTCGTCGGACGAAAACCGGATGACGGCTATGCGTGACTATCTGACGCATCATGGTGTCACAACCACCATCAGGGCCAGTCGCGGACAGGATATCTTTGCGGCCTGCGGCATGCTGATTAGCGAGAGAAGTAAGAGGTAAGAAGTAAGAGGTAAGAAGTAAGAGGTAAGAAGTAAGAATTAAGAGGTGTTGCCTGACGGCAAGTAAGAAGTAAGAGGTAAGAAGTAAGAATTAAGAGGTAAGATAGATAAGAGATTATGGAAGAAAGAAAGATTCGCGTGGCTATCACGCATGGAGATACGAATGGTGTGGGCTATGAGGTGATACTGAAGGCGTTTGCCGACCCCGCCATGTTTGAACTGTGTACCCCCATCATCTATGGGTCGCCAAAGACGGCGGCATATCATCGCAAAGCATTGAATCTGGAAACCAGCTTCAGCATTATCAATTCGGCTCAGGAAGCCAAGGACGGCAGACTGAACCTGTTGTCATGCTATGACGATGAGATTAAAGTGGAGCTGGGTGTGCCGTCGAAGGAGGCCGGTGAAGCAGCACTCAAGGCCCTCGACAGGGCTATGACGGACTATCGTGCCGGTCTGTACGACGTGCTGGTAACGGCACCTATCAACAAGGCCACCATCCAGAGTCCGATATTCAAGTTCCCCGGACATACGGAATATATCGAGACCAGCGTGGGCGATGGTCGGAAGGCACTCATGATACTGATGAACGAGAACCTGCGCGTGGCACTGGTGACAACCCATCTGGCCATCAAGGATGTATCCAAGGCCATCACCAAGGAGGGCATCATAGAGAAGGCAGAAATCTTCCATCAGGCCCTGCGCCGCGACTTCCGCATCTCCAACCCACGCATTGCCATCTTGGCGCTGAACCCTCATGCCGGTGACGACGGACTGCTGGGTGCTGAGGAGAAAGACGTGATAGCACCGGCTATCGAGGAACTGGCTGCTAAGGGCATCCAGGCCTTCGGACCCTATCCTGCCGACGGCTTCTTCGGGTCAGGAGCCTTCGACCGCTTTGACGGTGTGCTGGCAATGTATCACGACCAGGGACTGGCGCCGTTTAAGACTCTGGCACAGGATAGTGGCGTTAACTACACGGCAGGACTGCCCATCATCCGTACATCACCCGACCACGGTACGGCTTTCGACATTGCCGGACAGGGTAAGGCCGGTGAGAATTCCATGCGTCAGGCTATTTATACGGCTATCGACGTGTTCCGCAACAGGAAGAACTACGATGAGCCTTTGGCCAACCCACTCCCCAAGCTCTTCCACGAGAAGCGCGAAGATGGTGACAAGGCACGCTTTGCTGTACGTTCAAAAGACCTGTTTAAGAAGGAAAAACCTGCCGAGAGAGACGAATAAAGGGCAGAAACTGCCACAGAAAGTTAAATTTCTGCCAAAGTGTGCCATTATGTCAGATTTTTGTTGTACCTTTGCAGGCCATTATGAAAAGTTCTGAGCTACAGAGCATCAAACAGCGGTATAGCATCGTAGGAAACTGCGAGGCATTGAACCATGCGCTGGACGTCGCCTTACAGGTGGCGCCAACTGATTTGTCTGTACTCATCGTTGGCGAAAGTGGTGTGGGTAAGGAGATAATCCCGCGCGTCATTCACGACAGCTCACCACGTCGCAGGGAGAAGTATTTCGCCATCAACTGCGGCTCCATTCCTGAGGGAACCATCGACTCGGAACTCTTCGGACATGTCAAGGGCTCATTTACCGGTGCTATCAACGATTCGCCAGGCTATTTCGGCGTCGCTAACAAGGGGACGCTATTCCTGGACGAGGTCGGTGAATTGCCGTTGGCCACACAGGCACGACTGCTGCGTGTGCTGGAAACAGGTGAATACATCCCTGTCGGTGGTACGGAAATACGCAAGACTGACGTGCGCATCGTGGCAGCTACCAACGTCAATATCCGACAGGCCATCAGCGAAGGACGTTTCCGCGAAGACCTGTACTACCGCCTGAACTCCATACCCATCCAGATGCCTCCTTTGCGTGAACGTGGCGAGGACATCGTGTTGCTGTTCAGACTGTTTGCTATGCAGACTGCCGAGAAATACAGAATGGAGAAGGTGGTGCTGACTGATGAGGCCAAGCACCTGCTGATGCGTTATAAGTGGCCGGGAAATGTGCGCCAGCTGAAGAACATCACGGAGCAGATATCCATTCTGAGTCCAGACCGCCAGATTACAGCAGAGAAGCTGGCTCAATTCATTCCACAGGATCAAGAGACCACACAGTTGGCTACTATTCGCAGCGAGGGCGACCATTCGTTTGAGAATGAACGTGAGATACTCTATAAGATACTCTTTGAACTGCGCTCCAACGTCAACGACATGCGCCGTGAGATGAGTACGCTGAAAAAGCAGATAGAGGATGTGCAGGCGCCCACCACAAAGTCGTCGGCACCCCTGCCTACGACGCAGCTGACGCCTATTACGCCATACAACCCGGTGACCACGCCTGCGCAACTGCCTGCTGAAGACGCTGTGGCAGAAGAATACGTTGAGCCTGAACATGAACAGGAAAACTTGAATGTCAGCGACTGGAGCCGTCAGGCTCTGGAAAAGGCGTTAGCCCGAAATGGTGGCAACCGTAAGAAGGCTGCCCAGGAGTTGGGCATCAGCGACCGGACGCTGTACAGGCGTCTGAAGCAGTACGGTCTGGTAGCTATTTGCTGGCTCTTCACCTGTCTGTTAGTGACTGCTTGTTCCGTGAGCTATAAGTTCAATGGTGCCAGCATTGATTATTCCAAGACGAAGACCATTCAGATTAGTGACTTCCCCATCCGTTCTAGTTATGTCTGGGGACCTATGGGACCGATGTTCAACAACCAGTTACGTGACCAGTTTGCCGACCACACCCGTCTGGAACTGGTGAAACGTAATGGTGACCTGAAGTTAGAGGGTGAAATCACGCAGTACCAGCAACGGAACAAATCTGTGAGCGCCGAGGGTTATTCGGCACAGACGGAACTGTCAATGACAGTCAACGTCAGATTCACTAATAACAAGAATCATGATGATGATTTCGAACAGCAGTTTACGGCGACACAATCGTACGAAACCACGCTGTCGCTGAATGCCGTACAGCAGGAACTTGTATCCTTGATGGTGAAAGACATCTGCGATCAAATATTTAATGCAGCAGTAGCCAACTGGTAAGAGAAGTGAAAAGTGAGAAGTAAGATGGAGATGACGGAGCTGATAAAACACCCTGAACGCATGAACCGCGACACGCTGTATGAGTTGCGGTCGACGCTGGCTCTGCACCCTTACTACCAGCCTGCACGGTTGTTGATGTTGCAAAATCTGTATCTGCTCCACGATATCTCATTCAACGAGGAACTGCGCCGTGCTGCTGTCTATATCACAGACAGGAAAACCATCTTCCAGATGATTGAGGCGGCACACTATCAGTTGCATCAACAGGAGCTGCAGGAACAGCCTGTTCCTAAAGACGAGAACCGTACGGTAGAATTGATTGACTTCTTCCTGGACTCTATACCCGTTGAGGAAACTGGTGAAAAAGAACACAGGCAGCCCACGCCGGCTGATGCTGCTGTCGACTACGTCAGCTATCTGTTGGAAACAAGTGGTGACGACTCAGCGTTGAAGACACCGGATATGAGGGGTCAGGACCTGATTGACAATTTCCTGGAACAAGAGCGTGGACGCATCCTTCTGAACGAGTTACCACAGTCAGACCCTGTTGAAAACCGTCGTGACGACCAAAACCAGGCTGACGTGAATACTGGTGACGAAGAAATAGAAGAAGAATACTTTACTGAAACGCTGGCTCGTATCTACATCAAGCAGGGGCGTTATCAGAAGGCACTCGACATTATAGGAAGACTTAATGAGCAGTTCCCTCACAAGAATGCTTACTTTGCCGACCAGATTAGATTTTTGGAGAAATTAATAATAAACAATAGTAATAATAACAAAAAGTAAAACAACATGGGACTTTACACATTATTTGTAATTCTTATTGTGATTGCAGCCGTGCTGATGATTGGTATCGTGCTGATTCAAGAGTCGAAGGGTGGTGGTTTGTCATCAAGCTTCGCAGGTTATAACCAGGTAGCCGGTGTCCGCAAGACGACCGACTTTATCGAGAAAGCTACGTGGACCCTGGCTGCTGCTATGGTCATTATCAGCGTAGCATGTGCATGGGTTGCTCCTACTGCCACTGCTGACCAGTCGGTGATGGAGAACATCGAGAACCCTGTAACCAATCCTAACAATCTTCCTGGATTTGGTGCCAGCCAGCAGAAGGATGCTGCAGAGCCTGCCAAGGATGCTGCAACTAAGGACGCCGCTGCTCCCGCAGCTGAAGCACCCGCAGCTGAAGCACCCGCAGCTGAAGCTCCCGCAGCTGAAGCTCCCGCAGCTGAAGCTCCCGCAAAGAAATAAGGGTTTACAGTCTGACAAGTTGTGAGCCCGTATAACAGTGGCTTTCGCTTGACAATTGCACTGCATAGACACCTGACGGTAGAGATGGCAAGGAAATAGTGACCGTTGCCGACTCTGCCGTCAGTTGTCTTTTGCATATCTGTGTACCTGACAGTGAATAGACGCTGACTTGTATGGGAGCATCCGGACATTTGTCGAAATGAATCCGAATACCGTCTTCTGCTGGCAGAATGGTGGCAGCAGAGGGGGTATGACTGCTAAGTCCCTGAATAGCAGTGGCACCAAGTATGTCCAACAGACCACGATAGGCATCGATTTCTCCATAGCCATACTGATTGTTGGGGTAGGTGAGGGTTGCTTCCGGGTACCTGCTTGTTCGGCTGAAAACATCGATGACGTCCTGTTGAGTCAGTGTCGGGCAGGCTTGAAGCCACAAGGCGATGATGCCGGCAACGGCCGGACACGACATAGAGGTGCCTGACTCTATGGCCCAATGGTAGACATGTCCTTCAAACTCTGACTGGCTGATGGTATTCTGTATGTACCAGTTGCTGGGTTTATTTTCCATATAGAAACTGTTCATAGATGAGATGACATTGAAGCCGGGAGCAGTAATGTCAGGTTTCATCAGCCCATTCATGGCTGGTCCTGTCGAAGAAGCTCGCATACGCTTGCCCTGCTGCTGCACATCAGAATAGTCAATATATTGACCCTGTTGGTTGGTGAATCCAAGTCTATGAGTCGTACCGCCAACGCAGATGACAGCCGGGAATAGTGCTGGTGCCAGAATGTTATGGCCATATTCGGCGCTATTCCAGCGGGAATCAATGTCGTTGTTGGTCAATGCTGATGATCCACTGCCGAAAAATTCCACCTTGCTAATGGTACCTTCCGCAACTAAGGCCATAGGCGGTAATAGGTCCAAGGTTCGGTTGGCGTTTAGCTGCAGTAGGAAGATTGTTTCCGACTTATTGGAAGCCGACGGATAACGGCTGATGGCGACAGTACAGGTGTCGTTACCCAGGAACAGTGTGTCGGTAAGAAGGGAGTCAAGACGTCCGTCAGACGACAATACGGAAAGAGTGTGTGACGGTGTCTGCCCGTTGGCGTATGCATGGATGCAAAGACGCATTGGACCATTGGACTTTACGCGATATAAGGCGTTCGTGCGGTATGAACGTATGAATGCACCTGCAGCCGCGGTATTAACAGGCTTTAGGGCATATGTCCGTTCGCGGTTCTCATTGCCTGCTGCCACACAAATGATGCGGCCTGGGCCTGTCAGCCTCTTCAGAAACTCGGCATATAGTCTGTCGTCCTCGTCGAGATAGGCAGTATAGCCCTCACTGAATGAGGCTACACAGGGTTTGCCCTGTTGGTTGGCATAGTCGAAGAGGTATTTGAATCCCAGTGCATCAGTAGCTGTGGTGAACTTATAGTAGTCAGCAGAGTCGATATAGATAATATCGTTGCTGACGGCATTGCTGACCAAGCAGATATCGCTTTCGTAGGCCATACCGCGGTAGTTGGTGTCGTAACCGCAGCCGGCTGCAATGCCCAGCGTATGTGTGCCGTGAGTTTCGGTAAGTCCGTCAACGGAATGCTCATGACCGAGAATAGCCTCCTGACCGATGTAGTCGCGACCAACAGGAAAAGGACTGCCAATGGTATCTTTCGACAGCATGTCCCAGAAAGCCTTGATGCGGTATGTTCCCTGGTCGTTGCTATAAAAATTGGGGCTTGTCAAGTCGAAGCCGATGTCCATCAGTCCTACCACCACGTTCTTTCCCGTAAAAGCTTGTGGCAGTTGTGTCCCTTGATAAATTGGCGGGACGTTGCATATCAGAGGCACTGTATCCATCAGACACTGGGCACGTTCTCCTGCCTCAATGCGTAATACCTCCGGCTGTCTGGCCAATTCTTCCAGTTGTTGCAGCGGAATGGCTACAATGGCAATATCGTCCAGTTGCGTCAGTTTACGGCAGCCATAGTCGTTAAGCACTTGCTCATTAGTGATTTGTACGAAGGCAGTCATCCATCGCTCTCCGTGTTGATGGCTTCTTGGAACTCGCACTTTGTCCTTGTAACGCTCTTTAGCAGCTTGCCTGACCATAGTAGACATCTTGCTGTATGCAGGTTGTCCCCATGTCGTTGAGCAGATCATGAGTAACAGCAGCAGATGCATGAAGCGTATGATTCCCTTCGTTCTTGTCATCTATTCTTTGGCTACTTTGTCTTGTTTCAAATCTTCCACGAACTGGCTGATTTTCTGCAACTCGCGTGGAATATGGATGCTCTGCGGACAATGTGGTTCGCATTGGCCGCATCCGATGCAGTGGTCGGCCTGGCGCATACGTGGTACGGCACGGTCAAGACCTATCAGGTACTGTCGGCGCAAGCGGTAGTATTCGTCGTCCATGACAAGACGGGGTAGGGTACCGTCGTTCTTACATTTATTGTAATGTACGAAGATGGCAGGGATGTCGATACCATAGGGACAAGGCATGCAGTATTTACAGTCGTTGCAGGGAATATTTTCCAGACCAACAATACGTTCGGCAATGGTCTGGTCGAGAAAACGTTGATCAATCTGGTTGAGCGGCACCAGTGGACAATATGTGAGCAGGTTGTCTTTCAGGTGTTCCATATAGGTCATGCCGCTGAGCACGGTGAGTACACCCTTGGGAGTGCCGGCATAGCGGAAAGCCCATGAGGCTACGCTATGTTCGGGGTCGCGCTGTTTTAGTTGGGTGGCCAGATACTGTGGCAGATTAGCCAGACGACCGCCTAATAAAGGTTCCATGATGACTGCAGGAATGCCTTGCTTCTCCAGTTCGGCATAGAGGTAGCTGGCATCAACGTTATTGCTGCTGATTTCGTTGGCGAAGTCCCAGTCGAGGTAGTTCAACTCTATCTGCACGAAGTCCCAGTGGTACTTGTCGTTCATGGCCAGTATCTCGTCGAACACTGTCTTCTTGCCGTGGAATGAGAAACCGAGGTTACGGATGCGACCAGCCTCACGCTCTTTCATGAGATAGTCCATCATACCATTATCCACATAGCGTGCATTGAACTCATCCATACCACCACCGACGGCATGCAGCAGGTAGTAGTCGATGTAGTCGACCTGAAGCTGTTTCATGGAGTTCAAGTACATGGCCACACTGGCCTCATGACTGTGTGTGGAGGGATGGAAGTTGGAGAGCTTGGTGGCTACGAAATACTCTTCACGCTTATGGCGGCTCAAGGCGATGCCGGTGCAGGCTTCTGACTTACCCTGACAGTAGACAGGGCTGGTGTCGAAATAATTCATACCGTGTTCAATGGCATAGTCTATCTGCCGGTTGATCATATCCTGATCGTAGTCGTCCTGATTCTCGGTCTTTGACGGCAGTCGCATCATACCGTAGCCCAATAGCGATACCTTGTCGCCAGTCTTAGGGTTTGTGCGGTAGGTCATCTTACCAACAGGAGGCTCTACTTGCTTCTTATATTCTTCGACGGCCTTCGATTCCGTCTTCGACTTACAGCCAGTCAGTACGGCAGCAGTAGTCATTGCGCCTCCGCCCAACACCTTTAAGAAATTTCGTCTTGATATATTTTGCTTTTTCATATTAGAAACTCATTTTATTGTTAACGGAAACGAATTGTTTCTTACTTAATTCTCCTTGTGAACTTCGTGGCCCTCGACGTAGATGGCTGAGAAGGGACGAGCAGGACAGAGGTATTCGCAGGCACCACAACCTATGCAACGTGCCTCGTTGACGGCAGGAACGTAGGGAGATTCCTCGTTGTCGGGGTCGCTGGGTACCATATCAATGGCTCCCACAGGACAGTGGCGGGCACAGTTACCGCACTCCACACCATCGGTCAGAGGTACGCAATTCTTCTTAATCCAAACGGCGTGGCCAATCTGCGTTGATGCCTTCAGCTCTTTTGCCAACGGCTTGATGGCTCCTGCGGGACAAACTTCTGAACAGCGGTTACATTCCGGACGGCAGTAACCGCGCTCATACGACATGGTGGGCATCATCAGGTGCAACAAGTCGCTACTGGGGCGAAGTACCTCGTTAGGACATTCTGAGATGCAGAGCTGACAGCCCGTGCAGTGTGTCTCAAAGTTCTGCTTTGAGATAGAGCCTGGCGGTGTTACAGGCGTTTGGCGCTCTGGTGCCACCTTGTCCTGAATCTCTGCCAGTCCACCATCCATAATCTTGTCTTTGTTCTGGGCGATAGCAGCGGTAGCCAGCATTGCAGATGACAGCAGGAAGGTACGGCGACCGTCGTTTTCAGGACTGGTTTCTCTAGATGATCTAGAGTCACTAGAATTACTAGATGAACTAGAATTTCTAGAATACTTCAGTGCTCCGAACTTACAACTCTCGATACAATTGCCACACACCACGCAACGGCTGGCGTCAACGGTGTGCGTCTTGTAGTCGATACATGCAGCCTTGCAGTTCTTCGAACACAGTGAGCAGTTGCGGCATTTCTCTGTGTCGAAGTGAATCTTCAGCCACGAGAAGCGACTGAAGAACGACAAGATAGTGCCTATCGGACAAACGGTGTTACAATAAGTACGTCCATGGCGCCAGGCCAGTATGGCTAGTATAACCAGCATGACGACACTGATGATGAGTGATGGCAGTGAACGCAACCAGACGTTCGTGTGGTAGAAAGCATAGCTGTCGTAATGTTCGGCAATAGTTGCCAATACATTGTTGCCAGCCTGATAAACCGGTTGCAGCAGGTTGGTAGCGATAAGACCGAATGTTGAGTAGGGCGCCAGCAACTGGAACAGCGTGCCGATGCCTGCCACGAGGGCAATGATGAACACCACTAGCATGGGGTAGCGCAGCCACCTCACCTCTTTCGAGTAGCTGTAACGATTCTTCTTCGCTTTCTTGCCCAGCCATCCGAAGAAGTCTTGCATGATACCCAAAGGGCAGATGATGCTGCAGTAGATGCGTCCGAAGACGAGAGTAAGGACGATGAGTCCTGCGACAACTAGTAGGTTCAGAGCCAATACAGCCTCAATGAACTGTAGTTTCGGCATCCATCCGAACCAGTGATGCAAGGTTCCTGTAAAATCGAGGAATAGCAGCGTGATGCCGATAATCATTACTGCTGCCAATGCCATTCTGATTTTTCTTAGCATAAGTCATTATTTGTTTTGGTTAGTTATTTTGACTATTTGAATACTTATTTCATAAAGCAGATAGATGGGTAGTGCCACAACCAGCAGTGTAAACACGTCCGTTGTCGGGGTGATGATGGCAGCTACGATGAGGATGGCCACCACGGCATGTCGGCGATAGTCCGCCATCCACCGACTAGTAATCAGTCCCATTCGTCCCATCAGTCCACAGACTACAGGCAGTTCGAATACCACACCCATCACCAGGCTCATGCCTAACAGCGTATCGATGTACGACTGCAGCGTCAGCATGTTGGCAACATCGGGACTGACCTGATAGGTACCAAGGAAGCGCACTGTCAGCGGGAATACCACGAAGTAGTTAGTCAGTGTACCGACGAGAAACATCACATAGGCAGCTCCTACTATCCAGATGGCATAACGCCGCTCGTTTTGGTAAAGTCCTGGCGACACGAAACGGAACAGCTCGTAGAGCCAGTAGGGTGAGGCCAGCAGTATGCCTGCATAGAGTGCTGTGCGCATGTGAATCATGAACTGCTCCGTCAGTCCGGTGTTCATCAGGTGAATCGAGAACGCTTCAACACCAAGTAGACGGTAGGTTACAAAGTCACTGCTTCGTGGGGCCAGTACGATGCTGAACAGTTCTTCCTTCATCAGGAAAGCTATGACAGCCAGCACCACGACAGCGACAGCCATACGTATCAGTGACGACCGTAGCACATCCAGATGGTCCCAGAATGTCAGTTGCTCACTCTTCACCCTTAATCTCTTTCACTTCGTCATCTACCTCCTTCATACCGTCCTTAAAGCTCTTGACACCCTTGCCCAGTCCTTTCATGAGTTCAGGAATCTTCTTACCACCGAACAGCAGCAACACGATGAGTGCAATGACCAGCACTTCCTGCATTCCTATTCCAAACAGAAGTATTTTCGTCATATTCCGTTGTTTTTGGTTATATTTTTTGCAAAGATACGAAAAAAAGATTATCTTTGCAGGCAAATAACATCATTTAACTATGGAGTACGATTTTATTCTACGTATTTTTGTCGCAGCCGTACTTGGTGCTGCCATTGGTCTGGAGCGAGAATTACGTGCCAAGGAGGCTGGCTTCCGCACCCATTTCCTGGTGGCTATGGGATCGGCACTGTTTATGATAGTGTCTGCCTATGGCTTTAGCGATGCTATGGCGAGCGACCTGCACCGCTGGGATGTGTCGCGTGTGGCTGCTCAGGTGGTCAGCGGTATCGGTTTTATTGGTGCTGGTACCATCATTTTCCGTAAGGCAGAGAATGTGGTCAGCGGACTGACTACAGCTGCTGGTTTATGGGTGACGGCAGCCATCGGTCTGGCCTGTGGTGGTGGTATGTACGTACTCAGCATTGCCAGCACGTTGATGGTGTTGGTGGGGCTGGAGGCCTTCAATTTCATCCTGAGGAAAATTGACAGGAGAGTAAAGGCGAAGAGCGAGAAGTGATTAACCCGTTACTATTTATAGTTTAGCGCAGCTCCAATGGCTGTGCAGAACTCGGCGTACTTAGGAATGTGGAAGTGTACGCCATAGAGTTTCTCAAGCATAGGGTATATCTCTTTACATTGCGGCAATAGCGTCAAGTTGCCAATGAGTACAAAGTCCTTGATGCCTGAGTTAAGTGATGAAAGGATGGCTGCCGAACCGATGGTCTGCAGCACCATCACGATCAGTCCCAGGGCAATATCCTCTTTCGGCGCATCATACTGTGCTTTCGAGAACAGCGAGGCTGTAGCATCCATGGGCAGACCTGGCAGCGGATGTGTGGAGATATCGCCAATCTGTAAGTTGATATGACTGATATCACCCTTCATGGCCAGACTCTGAATCTGTTTCCAGTCGCGGGTATTCAGCATGACACGCGAGAGTCCCTGCAGCGTACCGCCACCAATGCCCAAACCACCGATGTGCTGGATATTGTCGCCGTCGCACTGTACGAAGCTTGTTCCCGTACCCATCGACACCACAATGGCCTTCGACAGCCCTGACTCAAAGCGTGCTCCCAGACCGTCGGCAATGAACTCGTCGACTTTCTGCGTGGGAATGCCATACATGGGCTCGTTGATGTAACCGGCACCTACGCCTGTTAGCATTACCTGCTCCACGTCTGAGAGTGATATCTTGTTGTCGTGCAGATACTTACCAAAAGCACCGTAAAGTGATGTTACCTGGTCGGCTGCCGTTATGCGGATGGGTGACAGCACACGCCCTTCACGCAGTCCTACAATCTTCGTGGTCGAAATACCCACGTCTATTCCTATGATGATTCCCATATATTTCTTTGAGCTTTATGATAACTTTATCCCTCAATCTTTAATCTTTGGATATTTGCGCGTCCAGCCATCCCAGCGCAGACGCATGACACCGAAGAATGCCTCGCCGAAGATGCCGCCAGACATCTTGCTGACACCCTCGCGACGGTTGACGAAGATGACGGGTACCTCCTTGATCTTGAAGCCGATTTTGTAGGCCGTGAACTTCATCTCAATCTGGAAGCCATAGCCCTTGAAACGGATTTTGTCAAGCTCGATGGTGTCCAGCACACGACGCTTGTAGCACTTGAAACCTGCCGTGGTGTCGTGAACCTTGAAGCCTGTCACCAGTCGTACGTACTTCGAAGCAAAGTAAGACATCAGCACACGGCCAATGGGCCAGTTGACGACGTTGACACCGCTGACATAGCGTGAACCGATGGCGAGGTCGTAACCCTCGTCGGCACAGGCACTGTAGAGCCTTGGCAGGTCGTTAGGGTCGTGGCTAAAGTCGGCATCCATCTCGAAGATGTAGCCATAGTCGTGTTCCAGCGCCCACTTGAAGCCAGTGATGTAGGCCGTACCCAGTCCCAGTTTACCGCTACGCTCAATGATGAACAGACGGTCGGCAAATTCCTCCTGGGCCATCATGCCTTTGACAATGGTGGCAGTACCGTCTGGTGAGCCGTCGTCGATGACCAGAATATGGAAACATTTCTCTAGTCCGAACACAGCCCGGATAATCTTCTCAATGTTCTCCTTCTCGTTATACGTGGGTATGATAACAATGCTGTCGCTTGCGTGCATAATGTTTCTTTTTAACTCTATTTGCTTGCAAAATTACGAATTTATTGTCAATTATCTGATAAAGGAAGCAAATTTTTCACTTTTCACTTTTAACTTTTCACTTTATTTCGTACTTTTGCATCCGAAATTCGTATGACAATACAGGATTTGTTGCAACTATATGCCAAGTCGCCACAGGTTGGTGCGCTGGCAGATGTATTGGGGAAAAAGTCGGTAAAGACCGTTTTCCTCGAAGGGCTCATGTGTTCTTCGGCACCAATGGCGTTCGCTTCGCTTCCTGCTTCCGTTCCCTTCCTTTTTATCCTTCAGGACGTTGACGAGGCAGGCTACTTCTATCATGATATGGTGCAGCTGTTGGGTGAAGGCAACGTGCTTTTTTTCCCGTCGGGCTATCGCCGCTCTGCCAAATACGGTCAACGCGATGCTGCTAACGAGATTCTTCGTACCGAAGTTCTCTCCAAACTTTCATCCACCACTCATCACCTATCATCAAAGTCGATGGTGAACGTCAATCGTCCCCTTTATATGGTCACTTACCCTGACGCTCTGGAAGAGCCTGTGGCTTCTCAACGGCAGTTCAGCGAGCGTATGTTGACATTGCAGTGTGGTCAGACGGTGGATGTCGACCAGACGGTGGAAAAGCTCCGCCAACTGGGCTTCAACGAGGTTGACTATGTCTATGAACCCGGTCAATTTGCCTTGCGTGGCAGCATTCTCGACATCTACAGCTTCAGTAGTGAATGGCCGTTCCGTATCGATTTCTTCGGTGACGACATCGAAACCATTAGTACCTTCGAGGTTGAATCGCAGCTGTCGAAGGACAAACGCCAGATAGCAGAGATTGTGTCGGAGCTGAATGCCGACAGGGAGGTGGTGTCTTTCTTTTCGTTCCTACCTGAAGATGCCGTGCTGGTAACGAAGAACTACTCGAAGACAGCCAATTTCCGTCGCATTGAGATAGGCATCCGGACAATGGTCCAGCCTGACGTTGCCATCACCTTCCAGACGTCCCCACAGCCACAGTTCCACAAGAATTTCGAGTTGTTGCAGCACTCGCTCAAACAGAGTCTGGCCGACGGCTATCGCCTCTGCATGCTGGCTGATAGCAAGAAGCAGTTGCAGCGTCTGCATGACATCTTCGCCGAAATGGGTACAGTAAGCGGAGATTCAGACTCCGTTAACATCCCCTTCAATCCCATCGAAAAGACCCTGCATGCCGGTTTTATCGACCACGACCTGCGCCTTTGTGTCTTTACCGACCACCAGATATTCGACCGTTTCCACAAGTACAGCCTACGTTCCGATAAGGCGCGCAGTGGCAAGGTGGCATTGACGCTGAAGGAAATTCAGCAGTTCGAAATCGGCGATTACGTAGTACACATCGACCACGGCATTGGTAAGTTCGGCGGCTTGGTGCGCATGCCTGTCACCTCTACTCCAGGAGAAGGCCGGGAGGGGGCTTATCAGGAGATGATTAAGATTATCTACGACGGTGGCGGTACCATTTATGTTTCTATACATTCTTTATATAAGGTGTCGAAATATAAATCGCAGGACGGCAGCGAGCCTCCGCGGCTGTCACACCTTGGTACTGGTCAGTGGGAGCGCATGAAGGAGCGCACCAAACAAAAGCTGAAGGACATTGCTCGCGACCTCATTAAACTATATGCCACTCGACGCAAACAACGCGGATTTTCTTTCTCGGCAGACACCTTCATGCAGCACGAACTGGAGGCCTCGTTCCTCTATGAGGATACACCCGACCAACTGAAAGCCACCAATGATGTTAAGAACGATATGGAACGGGCGCAACCCATGGACCGACTGGTATGTGGTGATGTCGGTTTTGGCAAGACTGAGGTGGCCGTACGCGCGGCCTTCAAGGCTGCATGCGATGGAAAACAGGTGGCTGTCCTCGTGCCAACTACGGTGCTGGCCTATCAGCACTACCAGACCTTCTCTGGTCGTCTGAAGGACTTTCCCGTGTGTATAGAGTATCTCTCTCGTGCTCGTAGTGCCAAGCAGACCACAGCTATTCTTAAGGACTTGGCTGAGGGCAAGATAGATATAATAATAGGTACGCACAAGCTCATCGGTAAGAACGTGAAGTTTAAGGACCTCGGTTTGCTCATCATCGACGAAGAGCAGAAGTTCGGTGTTTCGACCAAGGAGAAGCTACGCCAGCTGAAAACGAATGTCGACACATTGACAATGTCGGCAACGCCCATACCGCGCACACTGCAGTTCTCGCTGGTTGGTGCTCGCGACCTGAGTATCATTCAGACTCCGCCGCCTAATCGTTATCCCATTCAGACCGAAATTCATACCTTTAGTGCAGACATCATTGCCGAGGCTGTCGACTTCGAGATGTCGCGCAACGGACAAGTGTTCTTTGTCAATCCGCGTATCAACGACCTGCAGCGCATCCGCGACCTCATCGGACGGTCGGTGCCTGGCGTCCGCATTGCCCTGGCCCATGGTCAGATGAAGCCCGACGAACTGGAGCGTATCATCTTCGACTTCCAGAATTACGACTACGACGTGCTGCTCTCAACGACCATCATTGAGAACGGCATTGACATACCCAATGCCAACACCATCATTATCAATGGCGCTCAGCATTTCGGACTTTCCGATCTGCACCAGATGCGTGGCCGTGTGGGACGTGGCAATCGCAAGGCGTTCTGTTACTTGCTGGCACCGCCATTAGCAGATCTGCCCGTGGAGAGCCGTCGTCGCCTTGAGGCTCTCGAACAGTTCAGCGACCTGGGCAGCGGTATCCACATTGCCATGCAGGACCTCGACATCCGCGGTGCCGGCAATCTGCTTGGTGCCGAACAGTCAGGTTTCATAGCCGACCTAGGCTACGAGACCTACGTCAAGATTCTTCAGCAGGCGGTGGTTGAGATAAGGAATGAAAATCCAGCGCACACGGGGACTAACCCTGCTGTGCGTAGTTCGCGGAGTACAGAGGGACTGTCCTCCAATGGCTTCGACTTCGTTTCTGACTGTTCCCTCGACAGCGATTTGGAGTTGTATTTCCCTGACCAGTATGTGCCGTCTGACTCTGAGCGTATGCTGCTCTACCGTGAACTTGATGGGCTGCATACCGACGAGCAGGTGGCTGCCTATCGCTCCAGACTCGTGGACCGTTTCGGTCCTGTGCCGCATGTCGGTGAAGAGCTGATGCGTGTCGTGGCTCTACGCCGACATGGCAAGAATCTCGGTTGCGAGAAAATCATGCTCAAGCAAGGACGCATGACCCTCTACTTCGTTACGCAGTCCGACAGCCCTTACTATCAGAGCGAGGCCTTTGACCGCATTCTTTCCTTTGTGGCTCAGAACCCCCGCCGCTGTCAGTTCCGCGAACAGAACGGTCGTCGCTCGATGGTTATCGCCAATATCCCCACAGTTGAAGAGGCTGTCAACATCTTGAGGTCAATAGCACAATAAATATGGTTAAGATTAAACATTCGTTTTTCGTTTTCCTGTTAGCCTTAACGACAGCACTCCTGTCATGCAAGGGACGACAGAGTGAGTCACAGTCCGTCGAAGGCCTGTACGCTGCTCAGACGAGGAGCCAGCAGGCTGAGCGACAGCCTCAAAGTCAGAAAGCAAAGGTTGTTAGGATGTACGAGATTCCTGCACCGTTGAAGGACCGTCCGGAGCAGATGCTGCATCGTAAGGGCTACACCACGTCGTATAACAAGCAGACGAAGACGCCTAACTGGGTGGCGTGGCACCTGACGGATGCCCACACCAGAGGTTCCTTTCAACGCAGTCAGGAGATATTCTCAGAGGATGAGGACATCGTTAAAGGTAGCCGTGCGACGGATGCTGACTATTATAACTCGCGATACGACAGGGGACACATGTGTCCGGCAGGCGACAACAAGTGGGACCGTCAGGCCATGACCCAGTCGTTCCTTTTCACGAATATTTGTCCCCAGAACCACGGGTTGAACAAGTACGAATGGAACGACTTGGAGATACTCTGTCGTGAATGGGCCAGGAAGTACGGTGCTATTGACATCGTATGCGGCCCCGTCTACTCTGCACAACGTGAACAAAAGACCATCGGGAGGAACAAGGTCTGGGTTCCCGATGCTTTCTTCAAGGTTGTTCTCTGCCGCAAGGGTACTCCCAAAGCCATCGGTTTTCTCTATCGTAACGAAGGCAAAAAGCAGCCAATGGCCGAAGCTGTCCGCTCGGTAGACGATATAGAAAGACTCACCAAGCTCGACTTCTTTCCTGAACTCGATGACCCGACAGAAGATCGGGTAGAGGCTCAGTCAAGACTCTCTGACTGGTGAGAACAAGTCATTCACGCGCCAGCGGCCCAGGGAGTGGACGTCGCTTATAGTGCGGCGACGTATCTTCGCTTCGGTGATTTTCTTTCATACTTATAAGAAAACTTTATTGTGTTGCAGTCTTTTTTTAATGCAATGGAGTCAGGGGATACACGATATTCACGATGAAGATGTTGGCAGCAAGGATGATGAGGTTCATCAGTAGACCGATACGCATAAAGTCGCTGAACCGGTAGCCGCCAGGTCCATAGACCAGCATGTGGGTGGGTGAACCGATGGGCGTGGCAAAACTGCTGCTGACGCTGACCATCAGGGCGATGAGGAAGGGATAGGGTTCATACCCCAGCTTCTCGGCAGCATCGTACATGATGGGGAAGAACATGGCTCCCGCCGCAGTGTTCGAGATGAACTCGGTAATGAAAGTACCGACGAAGCAGATGGCCGTCATAACGATAATGGGATTGTTACCGCAGACGTCGAGGATGCCCGTAGCCAGCCATTGGGCAATGCCCGTCTTCTGAATGGCCAGTCCGAGTGAGACGCTGCCAGCAAAGACGAGGAGGATGTCCCAGTTAATGGATTTCATGGCCTGTTCTGCATTGCAGCAGCGGAAGAGCAACATAGCGGCAGCAGCAATGATTGCACACTGTAGCAGTGACATGACACCCAACGCAGAGAGTGCCACCATAGCTATCATAATGAGGGAAGAGACGAGGGTACCTATACCAATGTTCGGCACGTCGTTGGAGTCGAAGAAGTGGAGGTTGGGGTCCTTCTCTACCTCACTCATATCGAAATGCGGTGGAAACCCGAGCAGTAATGTGTCGCCCGCCCGCAGCACGACCTCGCGGGGTACTTGCTTAATACGATGACCGTGACGTGAAACCGCCACGATATGAATGTTCTTCTGACGTAGCATGTCAACTTCCCCCAACTTGGTACCCACAAGTTTACTGTCGAAGGTGATAAAGGCTGTACGCAGCTTGCGATTCTTGTCTATCTCGTCCATAGAGAAGACGTGGTGGTCGGCTATCACCAGCCCGTGGCTTTCCATCAACTCGAGAATCTCGTCAATCTGTCCGGCATAAACCAAATGGTCGCCACCTAACAAATACTCGTCCTCGCTGACGGGTGACGGAGCAGTGTCGAAATGGTACAACTCAATCAGATCACCGCCCTTGACATGGTAGAGTCCGGCTTCGCCAATAGTCTTGCCGATGAACTGGTTGTCGGAGGGTACACGTAGCTCGATAGTGTAGTCGCCGGTGGATTCGAAATCGGACTCCGGTGCCTTGCGGTCGGGCAGCAGTCGGCGCATGGCGATGACCGACAGCACGCCCACGGCCAGACAGAACAAACCGGGGATGGTTGTTGCCAACACGTTCATGGCTATACCAGTCTTGTCGGCATACATACCCGAGATAATCAGGTTCGGTGGCGTACCAATGAGCGTACAAACACCACCCATGCCCGAAGCATAGCTCAGCGGGATGAGCAGTTTGGAGGGTGAGACTCCTAACTTCTTCGACCACATCTTGACGATGTTCACAAACATCGCCACCACCGTCGTGTTGCTCAGGAACGAACTCAGACCGGCTACAGGCAGCATCAGTCGTACCACTGCCTTGCCGTAGCTGTTAGGCTGCCCCAACAGGTGACGCACAATCCACTGCAGGACGCCTGTATGCGTCAATCCTGCCACCACTACAAACAGTACGCCTACGACTATCACCGATGTTGAGCTGAAGCCCGAGAATGCTTCCTTAGCATCGAGCACACCCGTGACGAAAAGTACGCCGACCGCCACCATGAACACCAAATCGGTGCGTAGTTTGGTGAACAGTAATATGGAAAACATGCCCAGCACTGTGATAATGGTGATCCAGGCCTCAATACCGAAACCTAAAAACATAAACGAATCCATAGCATATAAATTTAGTTATATCATGTATCAGTTTTTTCAATTGATGCTGCAAAAGTACATAAAAGGAATGTAAATACCAAATGAATTCCTAAAAAAACCTATCATTAGCGTACTAATGCCTTTCCTAATATGATATGAAGTAATGTGTTTTTGGGAATTGGAAATATATACCTGTCATTCTGGCGGTCGATACTGACAATGTGGCAGATAATACGGTTTGGCATATAGCTTGCATGATAGTGGATGAAGCCGCAAGGCAATCAGAGAAAATAATTAACATGTATAACTAATAAAAATAGAATTTGGAGGTAATGATTATGATGCCAATGATGAGAAGTAACAACTGGATTCCTGCAGTGTTCAACGATTTGTTTGATACAGACTATCTGCCGAAGGCTAACTGCACGGCACCTGCTATCAATGTGAAAGAATCGGACAAAGCGTATACCGTAGAGCTCGCTGCTCCTGGTATGAAGAAGGAGGACTTCAATGTACATATCAATGACGACGGCAACCTGGTGGTGAAGATGGAACATAAGGAGGAACACCACGAGGACGACAAGACCACACGCTATCTGCGTCGAGAGTTCAGCTACTCGAAGTTTGAGCAGACGCTGATTCTGCCTGACGACGTGAAGAAGGATGCTATCTCGGCCAAAGTGGAGCACGGTGTGCTGACCGTTGAACTGCCGAAGGTAGTGGAAGAGAAAGTGAAGGTTTCACGTCAGATTGAAATTGGATAACAGACAAAGTAACATTTAAAGACATAATAACACTAAAAGACATATTAACATAATAACCAAAAAGGCTGCACTTCATACATTGGAGCGCAGTCTTTTTATTTGTGACACAAATAATATGTTATAATGTTAATATGTTATTATGCCTTTAAATGATAATATGTCTAAAATAAACACATTACTCTGTCTTATCCAACTCTGCAAGGTTTGCTGCAATCATCTCGTCGGTGACGGTATAGTTTTGCAAGTCACCCTTGATGAACGACTCGTATGACGGCATGTCGATGAGTCCGTGACCAGAGAGGTTGAAGAGAATGACCTTCTCCTCGCCAGTCTCCTTGCACTTGTTGGCCTCGCGGATGGTAGCAGCGATAGCGTGACAGCTCTCAGGAGCAGGGATGATGCCCTCGGTACGGGCGAAGAGCATGCCGGCTTCGAAGGTCTCGAGCTGAGGAATGTCGACACCATGCATGAAACCGTCCTTGATGAGCTGTGAGATAATCATGCCGGCACCATGATAGCGCAGGCCGCCAGCGTGGATGTTGCTCGGCTTGAAGTTGTGGCCCAGGGTGTACATAGGCAGCAGGGGTGTGTAGCCTGCCTCGTCGCCGAAGTCGTAGCGGAACTGGCCGCGAGTCAGCTTCGGACAGCTGTCGGGCTCAGCGGCGATGAACTCTGTGTGACGCTCGCCGCTCAGGTTATGACGCATGAAGGGGAAGGCGATACCACCGAAGTTGGAACCACCGCCGAAGCAGGCAATCACCATATCGGGATATTCGCCAGCCATTGCCATCTGCTTTTCAGCCTCCAGTCCGATGATGGTCTGGTGCAGACCTACGTGGTTCAGCACAGAGCCCAGCGTGTACTTACAGTTGGGAGTGGTAGTTGCCAGCTCGACAGCCTCAGAGATGGCCGTTCCTAATGAACCGCTGTGGGTGGGATCTTTGGTCAGGATGTCCTTACCGGCACGTGTAGACATAGAGGGAGAACCTGTGACAACAGCACCGAAGGTGCGCATGATGCTTGAACGGTAAGGCTTCTGCTGCATGGTAATCTTCACCTGATAGACGGCGCAGTCAAGTCCGTAGATTTTTGCAGCATACGAGAGAGCTGCACCCCACTGACCGGCACCCGTTTCTGTGGTAACGTTCGTTGTACCTTCCTGCTTGGCATAATAGCACTGGGGCAGGGCAGAGTTGATCTTGTGGGAACCTAAAGGATTGGTTGACTCGTTCTTGAAATAGATGTGGGCAGGAGTACCCAGAGCCTCTTCCAGTGCGTAGGCACGTACCAGCGGTGTGCTACGATAGAATTTGTACTTGTCGAGCACTTCCTCAGGGATGTCAATCCAGCGATGCTCAGTATCCAGCTCCTGGACGCAGCACTCACGTGGGAAGATGTGAGCCAGGTCGTCAACGCCTAATGGCTGCTTGGTAGCAGGATGGATGGGGGGCATGGGCTTGTTGGGCATGTCAGCCTGAATGTTGTACCACTGTGTTGGGATTTCGCTCTCTTGAAGGATAAATTTCTTTTGTTTTGCCATTGTTTTTTGTTGTTGGTGAATAATTACCGCTTGCAAAGGTACATTTTTTTTAGTTCATAGTTCATAGTTCATAGTTTATAGTCGCAGCCGTTTAACATCTTTTACCATAATTAGCACTAAAATAACTATGAACTATGAATTATGAACTATGAACTTTTGCTACCTTTGCACCCGTTATGACAATAATAGCTATTGTACTGGCCTATTTTACCTTACTTTTTGCTCTGAGCAGGTGGATGGGACGAAAGGCCACGAATGAGACATTCTATCGTGCCGACCGTCAGTCGCCATGGTATATGGTGGCCTTCGGCATGGTGGGAGCCTCAATCTCTGGCGTCACTTTTGTCAGTGTGCCGGGCATGGTACTGAAGACGCAGATGACCTATCTCCAAATGTGTATGGGCTTTGTCCTAGGTTACGTGGTGGTGGCTTTCGTGCTGTTGCCGCTCTACTATAAGCTTAACTTGACTTCTATCTATGCCTATTTGGGACAGAGACTGGGCGCAAGGTCGCACAAGACGGGATCATGGCTTTTCCTGCTGTCAAAGATGACGGGAGCCGCCGTCCGATTCTACGTTGTATGTATCATCCTGCAGCGTTTCGTGTTCGAACCGCAGGGCGTACCCTTTGCCGTGACGACAGTGATACTCGTACTGCTGATATGGCTGTACACCCGAAGGGGAGGCATTAAGACGCTGGTATGGACCGACTCGCTACAGACGCTTTGTCTGTTTGCAGCCCTTCTCCTTATTATATATAAGGTGGCTTCAGACCTGGACCTGACCATGATGTCGGCTTTTAGTGCCATCGACAGTCATGAGCTGTCGATGGTCTTCGTCTGGGACGACTGGGAGTCGAAGCAAAACTTCTGGAAACAGTTTGTCAGCGGTGTCTTTGTCGTGCTTGTCATGACGGGTGTTGATCAGGACATGATGCAGAAGAACCTGACCTGCAAGACATTGCGGGGTGCACAGAAGGATATGTGTTCTTACGGAGTGGCCTTCCTGCCGGCCAATATGCTGTTTCTGGCCTTGGGCGTCCTGCTGACCATGTGGTATCAGAAACAGGGTATGGCTATGCCGGCGAGTGGTGACGATCTTTTGCCTGGTTACGTGGAACAGACATCTTCCGTCTTCCATCTTACCTCTTACCTCTTCGTCCTTGGCATCGTAGCGGCTTCTTTTTCAAGTGCGGACTCCGCATTGACATCGCTGACAACCATCTATTGCGTAGATATCCTCGGCAAAAAGGATGATGAACGGCTTCGCAAGCGTACCCATATCATGGTGTGTGGAGTCTTTGTCCTGTTTATCCTGTTATTCAAGATGATTAACTCTACCAGCCTGATAGATGCTATATACATCATTTGTGGGTATACATACGGTCCTTTGCTGGGCTTGTTTGCTTACGGGCTGTTAACCAAACGGGCTGTCAACGACCGCATGGTGCCGTATATTGCGGTAGCATCACCCTTTCTGTGCTATGCTATCGACTATGGGGTAGGGCAGGCCACAGGCTATCACTTCGGCTATGAGCTGCTGATGCTCAACGGCTTTCTGACATTTTGTGGCCTGTGGCTTAGCAAGCATTAATTCTTACCTCTCACCTCTTAATTCTTAATTCTTAATTGGTTTATGTATTCTTTTGGCTGCATGCCTGTGACCTTCCTGAATGTAGTGGCAAAGTATTTCGGGTCTCTGAAACCGACGCGGTAAGCAATGTCACTGACGCGCAGGTCGGGATTGTCCTTGGCCAACTGACAGGCCGTCTTGATGCGGATATCGCGGATGAACGTCGTGACATTCATGCCCGTCAGTGCCCTCAGTTTGTTGTAGAGCGTGCTGGCACTGGCGCCCATATCAGCAGCAAACTGTTCTCGGTCGTATTCGGAGTCGTCAATATGCTCCTTGACACAGTTGATGGCTTGCTGCAGGAATTTCTGGTCGGTAGAGTTGTATGCCTGCTGAATCAGGTTGCCCAGGGGCTCTTTGCCCGTGAAATAGCCTGCAGGTAACTCTATCTTGGGAATGTTCAGCGTGATATTGTTGGGAATGTGGAATGCTGACGGCTTGGTTTCTTCATCTGGGGCTGTCTCTTCGTCGTGTTCTTCCTGGAATTGTCTCTTGCTGATAGGGAATACCAGCAGAATCATGTTGCCGTGCTGCTTGTAGTATTCTTTTTGAAGAGTACCGCGGTGCATGGTTGTCAGTTGCTGAACCATAATGATACCTGCATTAGGCAGCTCGACGGCATTGTCATTGATGCGTATGATGATGTGGTCGTAATTCTTGTTCGTATAGGCCTCCATGGTGATCTTTCCGTCAGGATTGCTATTTTTGACCATGTCTGACAGCAGTAAAAGGATGATTTTGTCTATGATGTCGATATCTATCCAGCCCATCATACTCTCAGGTGTACACTTGATGCTGAAGTGAATGCTTTTCGACTCCATCAGTGGCTTGAAGTTTTCTGCCGTTTCTCGGATATATTGCATAATATCATTGTTGCTGACGTGGATTTTCAGTCTTTCATAGGTCTGAATGCCATTGTCAGTGCCTTGTTGATGGAGTTTTTGGCTGATACAATAGCCTGATAAGGCAATAATAATAACGATTAATAGAATATTTAAAATGTTCATGATACTTTTTTTTATGTTGCAAATGTAAGTTTTTTCATTGAATTAGAGGTTAATTTTGGGTGAAAAAGATGTTAAATGACTCGATTTTAGTTTAAAATCCGTGATTTTAGGTATAATTTTAGCGATAATCACGAATTTTAAACCTCTTATAATGATTATTGAACTTGTATTTATAACTTTTATACTACCTTTGCAATGTGCAAGAGGGAAAGGAGATTTCCCAAAGCTTAAATAATTAGAGACGAGAAGTCTATAAAATTTAAGAAATGCACTTTTTTGAATTTTAATGGTTAAGGTTTATGGTTGATTAATTTAGTTTTTTAAGAAAAAGCCTCGCTGGGAAGCGGGGCTTTTTTGATTTTTGTTTCTAGATTTTCTAGATTTTCTAGTTCTTCTAGTTCTTCTAGTTCTTCTAGATACTCTAGATATTCTAGATGCTCTAGAGAAACTAACTGTTCAGCAGGAAGCGTTCGGCTTCGATGGCGGCCTGACAGCCAGTACCAGCGGCAGTGATGGCCTGACGGTAGACGGGGTCGGCACAGTCGCCGGCAACAAAGATGCCGGGCAACTTGGTGCGCGGTGTACCGTCAATCTTCTTCAGGTAGCCTGTCTCGTCGGTCTCAAGCCACTCCTTGAAGATGTCTGTATTGGGCTTATGGCCGATAGCCAGGAAGAAACCGTCTATCTGGATGTCTACCATCTGCTCGTCGGCTTCGCCCTTGCGCTTGACCAGATGGGCGCCCTCGACGCCATTTTCTCCGAAAAGCCCCAGTGTGTTGTGCTCGAATAGGATTTCAATCTTATCATTGTTCATGACGCGCTCCTGCATGACTTTAGAGGCGCGAAGGAAAGGCTTGCGTACAATGAGATAGACCTTGGCGGCCAAGTCGGCCAGATACAAGGCGTCCTCACAGGCCGTATCGCCGCCACCGACAACGGCAACGGTTTTCTTGCGATAGAAGAAACCGTCGCAGGTGGCACAGGCCGATACGCCCTGACCGTTGTATTTCTGTTCGTCGGCCAGACCCAGATATTTGGCTGATGCTCCTGTGGCAATGATGACGGTATCGGCTTCTATCTCTGTGCCGTCTTCTGCCCATAGCTTGTAGGGACGCTGTGAGAAGTCGACTTTGGTGATGCTGCCGTCGCGGATGTCAGCACCGAAACGCTCGGCCTGTTCACGCAGTTCCATCATCATCACGTTACCATCTACACCCTGCGGATAGCCTGGGAAATTCTCTACTTCGGTAGTCTGTGTCAGCTGACCGCCAGGCTGCAGTCCGCTGTATTCAATAGGCTGCAGGTTGGCTCTACTGGCATATATGGCAGCAGTGTATCCTGCAGGGCCGCTGCCTATAATCAAACATTTTGTTTTTTCCATGAATCTTTGTTTCTTATCAAGAATGAGAGAATTAGAGAATTGTTCGCCCCATGTTCTTTTTGGCGCGTTTCATTCTCTAATTCTCTCTTTCTTGATTCTATTTATAGCAATTCTTTGATTTTTGCCTCGATATTCTCAATCTTCTCCGTCGGCTCGAAGCGGGCAACAACCTGACCCTTCTTGTTGATGAGGAACTTGGTAAAGTTCCACATGATGTCGTTCTTCTGCTTATAGTCGGGATCGGCCTTCGACAGCATGTCGTCCAGAATGTGGGCAATGGGATGGTCCATGTCCCAGCCGGCAAAGCCTTTCTGTTCTGTCAGGAATTTGTAGAGAGGTTCGGCATCGTCACCTTTCACCTTGATCTTCTTGAAACGCGGGAATTCTGTGCCGAAATTGAGCTTGCAGAACTCATGGATGGACTCGTCGGTACCGGGAGCCTGCTGTCCAAACTGGTTGCAGGGGAAGTCAAGGATTTCAAATCCCTGGCTGTGGTACTGTTCATAAAGTTTTTCGAGTTCTTCGTACTGAGGTGTGAAACCGCACTTGGTGGCTGAGTTGACAATCAGTAGCACTTCGTTAGCATACTCCTTGAGTGATACGTCTTTACCTTTTCTGTCCTTGACAGAGAAATCATAGATAGTCTTCATTGTTTTGTATTAATAATAATGTTGATGTCGGGATACGGAAAGTATCTTCACCGATTTATCGGCAAAGATACGAAAAAACTTTGTGATTACCAAACGAATTGGGATTTTTTCTTTGTTGCAAAATGATTACGATGATTTTGCAGAGCTAATCAGCAAGTGCAAAGTATTTCCGGCAATCCGGACAACGGTTCTTTTGCGGGCATTACGGGAACCACTCTTTCTTGATGGTGGCAACGGTGGCTGACTCAACCTCTTCCTCAATGTCATCAGGCAGATTGCAGAAGAAGTCGATGCCTGTCTTCTGTTCCAGATAGTCGATGTTCACTACGTAATTCTGTACGCCATCCTTCTTCAGTTGGTCGGTATGCTCCACCCAAAGTCCCAGAGCCTTGAAATCATTACCCTTACGGCACAGCAAAGCCATGAAGAAGTATTTGGGCACGACAAGTCCCGTCGCGGTGGTTGTGCGAATCATGCCGTCGCTGATGGTGCCGCCCTTGCAGACATACAGTGTGTCGCGGAATTTGGTGATGTTCCACGTCGGGCTGGTATTGCCGTTGACATAAGCCTCCATGTCCTGCCAGATACCCGTATTCAAGCCTCTCGACTGGGGCAGTATGTTCGACAGGTAGAAGGTTTGTTCGTTAGCCTGCATGGAATAGAGACGGTCTGACGAGGCACAGATATGGCCGCGCTGGTAAGGAATGTTTCTATATTCTTCCAGTTCCGTCCGTACGCCGACAGGCAGATCGGGGTCGGGCTGGAAAGGGTCGCCAAAACCATAGTCTCTCAGGTTCCTGGCCACCCACTCGTTGGTGGAAGCATAGTTTGCCCAGTTATTACGGTTCCATGAACGGACGCTGTTGGAGTTATACAACTGGAAACACGTCCAGCGCTGAGCACGTTTTGGCTTATTGTATTCGATGGAATAGGTGACACCGTGGCTCTCTGTGCTACGTACCAGTACCACGTTGTCGGCATCGTCCTTGGTCTTGGGAAATTCGAGTCTCGCCAAGGCAGCATTGCCGTTGGTGATATTCTTGTTGACGTTGGCACCCTTGTCGTCCAGGGGTTCATTGCCCTTGATGATAATGGGGTCGTCATCGTCGCCACAGGCTGCCATAAACAGGGCGGCGAGAAGAAGCAGAGCAAGTTTGGAAGTTTTCATGTTATTATAGGAATTTAGTTATACAAATGTTTTTTTGACAACGAATGAAACGATTTTGGAAAGATTAAGGCGCGGCCGAAGGCATATGCAACTACCCTGGACGCGCCTTAGATGTCTTGGCTTCTGAAATGTATTTATTTCTTCGCAGCCTTACCGTAGCGGCTCATGAACTTATCAACACGACCAGCGGTGTCGACGAGCTTGCTCTTACCAGTGTAGAACGGGTGAGACGTACTCGAAATTTCAACCTTTACCACGGGGTAAGTTTCGCCTTCGAATTCTACGGTGTCATTAGTCTTTGCGGTAGAACGCGAAAGGAACATATCGCCGTTGGACATGTCCTTAAACACGACGGGGCGATAGTTTTCTGGATGAATACCTTTTTTCATTTTTCTGTTAATTATTATAATGTTATTTGTCTATTGTGCATAAAAGCGGGTGCAAAGGTACGAAAAATTTTCTAACTGACCAAATTTCATGGCAGTTTTTTTTTTACTGACTTCGGCGATAGGGCATCCAGAGTGATTCTGATGCGACGATGCGACGATGCGACCATTGATTTCATAGAGTAATAATAAAAATAATAATGTAATAAATATTAATACATATACATTTTTAATATCTCTATAGGACTTGATGGTCGCATCGTCGCATCGTCGCATTTTCCTTCCTCTGACTTTCATGCCAGTAAACTTAGACTTTACTGGCATGAAAGTCCCACTTTACTGGCATGAAAATCCTTGCGCAAAGACAGTGATTCATTTGAATAAATAATTAAAGCCGCAGAGCTTTTGAAGGCACTGCGGCTTTAATATGATAGGGGTGAATAATTAATTTCCGTAAGTGATTGTGATGGAGCTTAGGCGAAGCTGTGTCCCACCTTTTGCTTCTGTGAAGTCATTGCAAATCAACACAGTGGATGAACTCAAACCAGAAAATTCAACCTCTGTATCACTATTTTTCTTAATAGTTACCTTTGAACCACTACTTTCTGCATAAGCTTGGTCATTGCCATTGTATTTCGTTCCTTGGTATGGAGTCGAAGTCGTAATAACAATCTTGCTTATTATCTTGCTGGATTCAATTTTTAATGTGTTTTTTGCATACATTCTAACAGAAGCATAGTCACCAGCATAATACTTAGGACCAGTAGATCCTTCACCCTTATCAAAAGTAAGCTTTGTGCCGTCAGAGAGTGTTGTGGTAGTAGCATCAGCCTTATCTGTGAAACCAAAAGAGGTTGCAGCTGCTGTGATGTCACCACTGCTTGCCTCACCACTACCGCCACCTTGTTCGCCGCCGCCGTCAACTTCAGGAGCTTGACCGTTAACGCTGACAAGGGTGCCATTATATGCGGGATTTGTAGTCTGAACAGTCTCGGGAGTGTTGCCTTTGTAGTTGACAAGCTTACCGCAGACGATAACTGTGGCACCTTTCGGAATCTTATAGCCAGCCTTCAGCTTTTGGCCGTTGGGAGCCAAGACACGGAATGCCTTGAACTTGTCTGCAGAACCAGCAGCGTCTACCATGTCGAATGTAGCATTCTTGTAGTTGTCGTCAGCAATCGTGCAGTCAGCGTCAGCAAGCCCCTTGACATAGTATTCCTCATTGGTAGCAGTCTGACCGGTTTCCTGACACTTGGCAATAGCAGCTGCTACGTTAAACGGATCGGCTTCAGTACCAGTACCCTGTGGGCTGCCGGGAGTCGGTGTGTCACCACCGCCACCGCCGCCACCTTCAACCTCAGGTGCCTTGTCGTTGACGGTAATAAGTGTGCCGGTATTCTGAGCGGTCTCGGGAGTATTGCCTTTAAAGTTCACAAGGTTTCCACTGATGAGAACCGTTGCGCCCTTCGGAATCTTATAGCCTTCCTTGAGGTTTGCACCGTCGGGACCCTTGACACGGAAAGCAGTGAACTTCTCGGTAGCTCCCTCGGCATCAATCATGTCGAATGTGGCATTCTTGTAGCTGTCAACAGTGTAGTCTGCAGCCACAATACCCTTGACGAAATAGACATCTTTAGTAGCGGTCTCGCCAGTTTCCTTACACTTGGCAACAGCAGCAGCTACGTTGAACGGATCAGCCTGAGTACCCGTACCCTTGGCTTCGCCGGGACTCGGTGTGTCACCACCGCCGCCACCGCCGCCAGTTTCGCCGTTGACTGAATAGACGTAGGCTGAACCCTGAACAGTCTCGGGGGTGTTACCCTTGTAGTTGATGACCTTACCGCAGATGACAACGACGTCGCCCTGCTTGATGAAGTTGGCATCTGTCACCTTTTGGTTGCCAAGACCGGCAGCACGGTAAACGGTGAACTTGTTGGCCTTGCCGTCCACGTCGTCGGACATGGTGAACGTGGCATTGCCGTACTGGGCAGAAATGTCAGTCAGTTCTACAGCATAACCTTTGATGTACACTTCCTTTTCTGAAGGTGTGTCAGCACCCAGTCCACTGATGAATTCAAGAACACCAGCTACGTTGTACGGGTCTTTCTCGGTACCACTGCCGGCCGGGTCTATGACGTCAGTTTCGGGGGAGGGAGGAGGTACTACTTCTCCAAAGGGAGAGGGTACGTCCTCACAGCTTGTGAGTGTGAAGGCCAATAGGGCCGTCGCAATCAGATAATTAGCTAATCTTTTCATAGTCTGTATATTTTTTTATTATTGATATCTTGTGTTATTTATTTCGTTTCTCCATTAAGTGATACAATCTGGCTGCCCTGGGCATACTGCGGGGTGTTGCCTTTGTAGTTGACTACCTTACCCTTGATGATGACCTCGTCGCCAGTCTTGATGATCTTGGCATTCTTATCACTGAACTTCTGACCGTTGAGGCCTAAGCCGCGGTAGATTTGGAACGAACCCGTGGCACCGTCCAGACGGTCGGAAATCAGATAGGTGGCATTGCCGTAGGTTCCCTCGGTATCTATTTCAGAGATGCCGACGATGATGCCCTTGGTATAGACGTCCGTCGGTGACTGCTTGTCAGCTGCCAGTTTCTTGGTGTACTCAGTCACGGCGGCTACGTTGTACGGGTCAGCCTGAGTTCCGCTACCAGTTGGTGTGGCGACAGGAGCAGGCTCCGTGGTCGATGGCACGATGTCGTTGGCCGTTCGCATCAGAATCTGCCAGGTGTCGTTATAGCGGGTAGCAACACCCGTGATGTCGACAAGTCCCGTCGGCATGATCTCGTTGGCAAAGTCTGCATAGGTGCTGGTGCGCAGCACGACATTGCCGAGACCCTTGATGAGACGGTTGGCACAGTTGGCTGTCAGTGAGACGCTGCCGTCGCTGGGAGCAAAGACGGCTACACCGTCAGCTTCAGCCAGCTCGACGCCCTTCAGGGTTATCAGACGGCCGCAATCCCTGGCTATGACAAGGCTGTTGAGATTCCACTTCACTTCGATGGGGTCGACATACAATCCCTCGGTTTCAGGGCTGCCAGGCATCAGCAGGCGGTAGTGTTCCTGCCAGATGTAACGGCTCATGCGGCCTACCTGCGGGGTGGCGCCTTCCTTATTGGGATTGATGTAGAGCGTACCAATCTGCGGCTGCTTGCCATATCCGCCAATGTACAGTCCCTTGAGTTCGATGAGCACAGCCTGTCCTGAGGCGAACGGTCCGTAGAGTCCGCTCTGGCTGATGCTGATGCTGAAGGCACCCGTGTTGTCCTGTACATAGATGCTGTTATAGATGTTGCCGCCTTCGTCGTTACCGGTGACGATGCCCCTGATTTGCATGGGCTCCTTCACCTCGCGGAGGGTGTTTTGGGTAATCTCGGTTTTATAGAGCTCAAACACTTCGGCAATGGTCTTCAGGTTGGTGGCCTGAACGCTCAGGTTGCCATAGGGCGAATCACTGCCCGCCTCCCATGACGGTGCGTCCCAGTCACGGTCGTGGCACGACGTGGCCAGTCCGAGGACAGCCAGTGCGAAGAGAATATATTTCTTGGTCTTCATAGTTGCTTGCGTTTAATTACCATTTATAATAGAAATTTAGCATTCCGCTAATACCATAGACGTAGTACTTCTTCGGGTTGCGGTCGAACTTGTACACACGGGCATTGCCCACATCGCCGGTAGTGGTGTTGATAGAGTAGTTGCTGCGGCTCTGTTCGTAACCGCCGCTAACCATGTTCGTGTGGTTGAGCAGGTTGTTCACGCTCAGGTTGACACCGAACATGCCCTTCTTCATACGGATGGTCTTACCGATAGACAGGTCAAGCATGAAGCCGCCCTTGCCTTTCTCCTGGGCGATGGCGTCGGAAATGAGCACCTTGTCACCATTCTCGTTGACTTCGAAGACCTTCTCGGCAGCAATGCCGCTCTTCTCGTACGACAGCTGACGATTGTTCAGTGTAGAGCCGTAACGGTATGAGGGAGAGTAGTACAGATAGATGCGGTCGTAGTAGTTACCCTTGACGTCGATGAACCATCCCTTGGAGTTGTAGCTCAGCGTCAGGTTCAGGGCTGTCAGCGGCATGCCGCCCTCGCGCATGTTCTTATTATATACTATCTCATCGTGATAGGTTCCCTCGGTCGATTTCATGTAGCGCACGTTGGCGTTGTTCGTGTTCTTGGCCTCGCTGACAGTACCGATGGCCTTGATGCTGAAGGCAGAGTTAATCTTGAAGTTCAGACCCCATTCCACACCGTAGTAGGCTTTCTTCATACCAGTCATTGACACATACGAGAACGAGTTGGCATCGTCGTAGAAGAAGCACTGCCACTCAGTGACGTCCTTCAGATGGCTGTAGTAACCGTTGATGTTAGCCTTCAACCAGCTGGTTTCAAACATGTAGCCCAGCTCGGCACTGAAGACCTTCTCGTTCTTCAGGTTGGTCACGAAGTCGTTGTTAATCTCAGGCGATACGAAGGCGTTTTGTGCCTGTGGGGCTTTCAGCTCGTAACCTACACCCAACTGGATGGTGTTTCCCCAGCCCAGATTGTAGGTCAGACCGCCCTTCAAGCCACCGTCGAGGAACTTGGCCGTGCCGCTCTTGCCGTAAGAGCTGATGCCTAAAGCTTCTGCCACACCGTTGCGCATCTTACCGTCGCGCTGTATGGTCTGACCACCGATGCGGCCTGCCGCGAAGGCGTGCATGGCACCCTCCTTATAGCGAAGCGAACTCCACAGCTGGGCCTTGCGTACAATCAGGTTGTAGTCGTAGCCGAAACGGTCGCCTTCACCTATCAGACGGTCCTTGTCGTTCAGGTCGTAGTACAGCTGCGGGTCGCCCATGGTGTAAGTTCCAAGAGCATAGGTGTTGTAGTTGTGGAACATCTTGCCGCCCAGCAGGTCCTCCATGGTCTGGTAGTGTATACCAGTGTTGGTACCCAGCTGGATACCGCCGTTCACCGACATATTCTTGTTCAGGTCTCTGTTCAGCGTCGAGGCCAGTGTCAAGTTGAAGTTGTTGTTGTGCTTGGCCTGAATGTAGTACAGGGCATCACCTAAGGCGTGCATGTTGGCGTAATACAGACGGTCGAAGTTAATCTGAATGGCTCTGTCGCTGCCAGTCATATAGGCGTAGGCACGCCAGAAGTCACTGTAGCCGGCTTCGGTACGTCCGGCAGTGTCATCAGAATACCATACATCGTAGAAGCTCGACGGCAGGTTCTTCCAGTAGTCAGGCTGGGGATTCTCGCTGCCGTTGTAGTTCAGCTTTGTGCTCTTGTACCAAGAGTAGCGGCCGGTCAGCGAGGTGGTCAGCTTCGTCTTGTCGTCAATGGTCCAGTCCCAAGTCAGCATCATGGTGGGAGCGAAGTCGTTAATCACACGGGAGTTACGCTTCTTGCCGCCTTGGTAGCCCCAGTAGGGATTGTAGTGGCGGTCATTGGCCAGCCAATACATTTCGTCAGTCGAGGCACCCTGTCCTGCACGCTCCGTGGGGTTACCCCATGTCACCAGCGAGAGGGCGTGGTTGTCGTTCAGCTTCTTCTCGGCACCGAGGAAGTAGGAGAGTGCGTTGTAGAACGTACCTTCTACGTTTGACGTTGCCATGTTTGCCCAGCGATAGGTTAGGTTAGCCGAGAAAGCCCAGCCGTCAGGTCGCAGACCGGTGTTGATGGCGTAGATGCCGCGCAGGAAATAGTTCTGTCTGGCAACAGCTACTGATGCATATTGTCCTGTGGCCAAATGACTCGGACGGAAGTCGTAGTTGTTTGAACCACCCATGGCTGCCATCGAGAAGTTGTTGGCCTCGAAGGGCAACGTGGCTTCCCTGGAATTGTTAGTCACACGGTTCAGACCACCGACCAGCGAATAGCGGAACTGGCCGCTCTCCATGTCGTTCATCTGAACACCGTTAATGTAAATCTCATTGTACTTTTGGTTAAAAGCACGGTAGCGGAAGCGCATGGGACTAAAGAGGAATCCCACCTGCGAAGCGTAGATGTTTTGGTTCGACGAGATAATTGTCACATTCTGCGACATGTCGTTGTCCTCACCCAGTTGAGCTTCCGTGAAGGTGAAGGCTTGTTCGTTGGCAATGGCAGTTTCCTCTTTCTGCGTGGTTTCGTCAGTCTGAGCAAATGCCGTTGGCGCAATGCATAATACCATCACTAGTAATTTCAGCTTCTTCTGCATAAGATTAATTTTTGAGGTTTTTAATTATATTTGGTGCAAAGATAATGAATAAAATGAAAAAAACAATAGGTTTTTGCAACTTTTTTTTAAAAATCTTCGATTATCTCAAAAATATTCACTATCTTCGCCACAAAAATCTGAGACTATATGAAAAAACTATTATCAATTATCAGCATCCTGTTCCTGGTGGGAACAATGAATGCACTTGCTCAGGATCGTAAACTGAGCGCCTATGCCATCGGTTTCTACAATCTGGAGAACCTCTTCGACACTGAACACGATGAAGGTCACAACGACTACGAGTATTTACCCGATGGACGTAACAAGTGGACGGACATGAAGTATCAGCATAAGTTGCGCAACATGTCACGTGTATTGGCAGAGATGGGTACCGACAAATTGCCTTATGGCTGTGCTGCCATCGGCGTTTCTGAGGTTGAGAATGCCCACTGTCTGACTGACCTTTGTGAACAGGAGCCCCTGAAGGCCCGCGGTTTCCAGTTCTGTCATATTGAGGGTCCCGACCAGCGTGGTGTCGACTGTGCCCTGCTTTACAATCCAGCCATGTTTACCATCCGTGACGTTAAACTTGTACCTTATGTATATGAATTACAGGAAGACATTGACAAGGGACGTGCTACGCGTGGCTTCCTCGTTGTCAGCGGCACGCTGGCCAATGAGCATGTCACTATCATCGTCAACCACCTGCCCTCACGCGGTGCCACGTCGTACTACCGTGAACTGGGTGGCCGTCAGATTCGAGTCGTGAAGGATTCCCTACAGCAGGACGACCCCAACGTGAAGCTGCTCATTATGGGCGATATGAATGACGACCCGCGCGACAAGTCCATGTCTGAGGCTCTCGGCGCCCGCCGCGATATGAACGAGGTGGAAGAGGGCGGTTTGTATAATCCCTTCTGGAAGATTCACGATAGCGGTACGGGTACCTTAATGTATAATAATTCATGGAACCTGTTCGACCAGATTATCCTGTCGCGTAACCTCCTTGACCTTGAAGGTACGAAGAAGTACGAGACGCTGACGCTCTTCCAGCCCCAGATTTTCCGTCGTGAATATCTGTTCCAGCAGGAAGGCAAGTACAAGGGTAACACCAAGCGTACCACTGCCGGCGGTGTATGGCTCGACGGTTATAGCGACCACCTGCCTACGCTGGTCTATCTCGTTAAGGCGCAACAGTAAATAATTTAGCAGCGGACTTACACGGACGACTTGATAATTCGAAAAAAGTCCGCGTCAGTCCGCTGCAAAAAAATAGTTAATAATGACAATTATCGGAATCGCAGGCGGTACGGGCTCAGGTAAGACCACCGTCGTCAAGAGAATAGCCAGTGCATTGCCCCCGCACTGTGCTGCAGTAGTTCCCCTCGACTCGTACTATAACGATACGACAGGTATGACCGATGAAGAGCGTAGGGCCATCAACTTCGACCATCCTGATGCTTTCGACTGGAAGTTGCTGACAGAGCATATCAAGATGCTGAAGAACGGCCAGGCCGTGGAACAGCCTACCTATTCGTACCTCATTTCTAACCGTCTGCCCGAGACGGTTCATGTAGAGCCGAAACCAGTCATCATCCTCGAGGGCATCATGACGCTGCATTACAAGAAGTTGCGCGACATGATGGACTTAAAGATTTTTGTCGATACTGACGCCGATGTCCGTCTTATCCGTAATATCAGGCGTGATGTCGTTGAGCGTGGACGTACTGTTGATATGGTGCTTGACCGTTATGAGCGTGTTCTCAAACCCATGCACGACCAGTTTATCGAACCCACCAAGAAATTTGCCGATTTGATTATCCCTTGGGGCGGAGATAATCGCACCGGCATCCATATTCTGAAGACCTATATCGAGGGAATCGTCACCAATGTGTGATCAATGACCGAAATCTATCTTGTACGCCACGGTGAGACTGTGGACAATGCGCGCCAGATCATGCAGGGTCAGGTGCAGGGTGAACTTAACGACAAGGGTAGGGAACAGGCTGTGCAGGTGGCTGATCGATTGGCTTCCGTACATTTCGATGCTGTCATTGCCAGTGATTTGCGACGTGCCATTCAGACAGCAGAGATTATTGCTAGGCCACATGGCCTGTCCGTCACTACTACGCCCTTGCTGCGTGAACGTGATTGGGGTAGCTTCACAGGTCGTTACATTCCTGATTTGAGAGGTGTTGAATGGCCCGATGATATTGAGTCTGAAGAGCAGTTGCTTTTACGTGCGCGTGATTTCCTTATATATATAACGGCCACCTGGCCCGATAGTCGGGTGGTGGCCGTTGGTCATGGCATCATCAACAAAGCCATTCTGGCTATTTATGCCCAGTGTACGATGCGCGAGGTAGCTCGCATGCTCAATGCCGAGGTGCGCATCTTAACGATGTCCGCCGAAAGAGCGGCCTCCGCTGGCACTGCGGCCTCCACCGCCGCCGGAGTGACTACCGCCGCCACGGCTGAATGAACCGCTGCTGTGACTGCTGCTTCCACCACCACGACTGAACGATCCGCTACTGTGGCTACTGCCTCCACCACGGCTATACGAACCGTTGCTGTGGCTGCTGCCGCCGTACGATCTACCGTTGTTATGTGTTGCTGTCGACGGACGTGTACCGTATGATGACGGGCGAGTACCGTATGATGACGGGCGACTCTCATGTGTTGACGGACGTGTAGTCGTCGGACGTGTGCCGTGATTGGACGAATGTGTACCGGTCGTGCTGTTTGGGTCACGATAGCCGCCATAGGAACCACCGCCGCGTCCATTATTACCACCACGTCCGTTATTCCCATAGTTTCCGTGTCCTCCATGATTTCCGTTATGACGGTCGTTCACTGTGGTACGTGTTGAACTGTTACGGTGTCCTCCGTCGTGATGGTGTCCGTAATCGCCATGTCCGTGGCGGTCGTGATGGCGGTAGTCACCGCGGTTATAGCGGTCCAGCATGCCGAAGTGTGAGTGTCCAGGACGTCCATGATAGTGGTCACGATGGCCGTAGTAGTAGCCGTGTGCGCCATGACGGTGCCAGGCGTGTCCTCCGCGGTAGCTGGCGTAGAAGACCGGACGTCCGAAGTAGAAGAAGTCACGGTACGGATAGCGTGCATAGACGCCGAAATGCCAGTAGCCTGCATCCCAGTAGAGTGGACGGTAGAAGTACGTGGCGGCACGGAACAGCTCCCATTGCCAGTCGAGCAGCACGTAGCTCAGGTCCAGGTTGCGGCGCTCCCAGTATGTGCCATACACGTCGTCGTAGCTTGTCACACCCATCAGGTAGTCGAGGTTGATTTCATAGGCAGCCTCGTACTGCTCGTCCGTCAGGTTCAGCTCATAGGCCATCTTGTCCGTCAGGAACAGGGCCTCGTTCCTTGCCTGTTCGTAGCTCATTGCCTTGCCCGATGCTGCTATCGTCAGCATTGCTACCAGGGTCATCATTATCTTCTTCATAATTCTATAATTATAATTGTTCAACATCTAATTGTCTTTTCACGCTGCAAAATTATGAAGAAAAAGAAGCATACGGAAAGGATTTCCCCTAAACTCATCGGGGGAAATCCCTATTCCTATGATTTGACAAGTCGCGGACGCTTTTCCCGAGTCATACACACTTTTTTCTTTTTTCAGCAGGATAATTGAGAAAAAAGCACTACCTTTGCAGCCGATATGACGAAAAAGACCGTTTTTTTTGTAGTAGCCATCTTGCTAATGACGGCCTGCCCTATCCATGTGACGGCACAGGATGCAGACAGCACTCGTCTGCGTCCGTCATTTGGCCTTGATTATATTGGTGAGCTGCAGACGGACTTCAAGTACACCAAATTCGTAAATCTCCTGGAACTGCATGCAGAGGTGCCACTCTCGCAAAAGATTTCATTCAGTGCGTCAACGCTCAGCTTGGCTACCACCAATGAAGACATGCTGTTTCTCAATCTGCAAGGCTACTCCAACATTGATGCGTGGCAAATTCCCTTTACACTGACAGTGGCGGGTTTCACTTGGCGCGTGAATGACCATCATTCCGTCTTTGCCGGCATCCGACGCATAGACGAGGACTATTTCTGTAGTGACGGCCTGTCGCTGTTTACAAATACCTCATGCGGCGGTTTCCCCACTGTTGTCAATAATTTAGTCACACCGACTTTCCCGTTGGCATCGATGGGCATCCATTATGCCTACGAAAGTGAGCGTTGGGGGATTCAGGCTTCGGTTTACGACGGGACGGGATCTTGGGAGCTTAAGGGAAGGAATAATGTGTTTCGTGTCTGTCCCAAGAGCGACGGCATCTTTGCACTGGGACAGGTGGAATATCGCCACAACGATAGTCACTATTTTTTAGGAGCAAGTGTACATGATATGTATGTCTGGGGAGAGGGTGAGCGAAAGCTCCGTCCTGCAGCGTATGGCTACGCTGAGCAGGCACTGTCTGACCGTCTCACCCTGCTGGCCGCCTATTCCCATGCTTTTAGCGAAGATGAACCGTTTAGGAACTTCTGTGCTATTGGCGGAACCTACACTTGTAAACGTGTCGAATGCGGCGTTTTCTCTGATTATACAAGTCTCATCGGTGTTGACGAATGGGCCACAGAGTTCAACTGCAAGGTCACTCTTACAGACTATCTGTCCGTTCAGCCCGTTTTTCACCTCATTATCACCGATAGCAAGACGAATTGCGCTGGCTTGTTAAGAATGAATGTGAGCCTTTGAATCTTTTGTCCGCCGAGAAAGGAAGGGTAGGGCGAGGAAAAGGATGAAAGGAAGGACGAGGAGAGCAGGTGATGGTACCGACGGAAGGGTGCCATCATCTTTTTTAATGGGTGTTGGGGACGCGAAGGTGGTCTGGTACTCGAGCATGCGGGTGATGTAGGCATCGACCTGCGTCCAATTTCCTGCCTCGATTTCGGTAAGGATGCGGGGGAACACCTCGCGGATGTAGCGCTGGTGCTCGGCATCGATGGTTAAGGGCAGCGATTCCTCGGCGGCGTGCCATGAGATGCGGCCGTCGGGGGTGGAGTGGGGGAAAATGCGTAGGGACTGCCAGCCGCCGTATTGGAAGATGTATGTACAGAACGACTGGGCAATGCTGAGACTGTCGGAGGAAATAGCCTGTTGCTGCTGGCGGATATAGCTATTGAGCGACATAACACGCCCATTGTTATCGCAAACAAGGAGCTGACAGAAATGGGCGGCTGTAGCCTGGGGGAGCGCGCTGAGCTTTCGTTCAGCAGCACTCATTACCAGGGCTACAGTCGCCACACCTATTATCGTGAAGAATCTAAGCCTCATGAATGTCTTGATAAACCGGATGGCCGGTGTTACGTCATATTGATTCGATGAAGCGGATGACGGCGTTGCGGTCGGCCTTGGGCAGGTGGTAGAACTTCTCGGTAGCGCGGTAGGCGTCTGACTGCTTGGAGTATCCGTGCCACATGATGGCTTCGAGTACGGTACGTGCACGACAGTCGTGCAGTCGGTCGTCGGCGCCAGTCAGCTGGCGGGAGAGTCCTCGTCCCCACAGCGGTGTCGTACGGCACCATCCTGTGCGGATGTCGTTCACCATGTAGAGGCGGTGCTGCACCATGTCGGTGTACGGCCAGATGGTCTGTCCTGGGTATTTGGGCAGCATGTTTCTGGCGTCCTTGCCGATGTTGGCGGCGTAAGCCTTCGTGGCCGCGTCGACCCACATGTCATCCTTGCCGGTGGTCCATGACGGGCGGTGGCAACTGGCGCATCCCAGCTCCTGGAACAATTCCTTTCCCCGCTGCACTTCCGCTTCGTTCAGATTGCGGGCTGCGGGCACTGCCAATCCGCGGTGCCACACCATAAACTGGTAGTACTGCTTGTCCGTCATCTCCTCCGTGCCGTTGTACGGGGCTCCGAAGTATAGGTACTTATCGAATGTCTCCTTCTTGGCGATGGACGACGTCGAGAGTATCTCGTTGACGCGCTGGGCGATGCCTTCGTCCGTTCCGTCGGCATAGTACGGGTGGAGGATGTTACCCTCCGATGCGCCGTGCTGCTTGATGTATGCGATGACCTCAGGGTCCTGACTCTGCGCCTTCGCCCATGCCGGGGTGGTATAGAGCCAGTGACGGTCCGAGCGGGTGACGTTGGTGATGTTCCAGATGGCATTGGCACCCGCGCCGTCCTGTAGCGTGCCACGTGTCATGGCGTAGGTAAAGCGCTTCAGCGGACCATGGTCGCCATGGAACGTTCCGGTGTCGTTGTACCCTGCCGCATAGTAGGCGCTTGCCTTGAACTTTCCGGCTTCTTTATCCCACATGGCGGGATTCAGCTCCACATATTTCGACTCCGCCTTCCATTGTGCCTCGATGTCCGAGTCATCAATTGCGTCCAACAACCCCGTGCCGTACACGCCGATGGTCGACTCCAGGCGCACATCATAGTTGGTCGGGACAGGATCGGTATTGAAAGCCGTCGGCGGAATGCGTACCTCGGGATAAATGAGGGCATATTTCTCGCCGTCCTCGAATGCCAAGGGCAGTCCGCTCTCCATGGCGGTCACCTGCTTCCACTCTATCTGTATCTGGTTCTCGTCAATCGGTGCCTTGAATGGCGTCATTGCCTGGGTCTGAGGCATGCCTGTAACCTCGCTGATGTAAGCGTTGTTGTCTGGATGGTAGATGACGAGCAGATACCCGTTGCCGATGGTGTTGGCACGGTACTCCGTCTGTCGCTTGCCGTGACCGTAGGATGGATGGCAGGCTATACACGAGTTGCGCACCCATGCCGGACCCAGTCCCTTGCGGGGCTCCTGCTCGAAGGTATAGAGTTTCTCGAAGAATCCCTCTCCGACGTTGAAGTCATCCTCCATGCCGGCGGCCTCCGCAGCGGGCGTAAGGGCCGAATAGCTGGCCTTCTCGGTAGTTCCGAGCCTTCCACCCGGGAACCACTCGTCGGCGGTGAAGTTTCCGGTGGCCTTACCGAACGTCTCCTCCTCGGGTGTCAGACCTCCCAGGCCTTCGTTGTCGCTGCTGTCCGAACATCCGGCGAGCAACAACCCTATACCTATTAAATATACATATACTTGATGATGTTTCATACCTCTAATTAATTAAATACCGCGAGTTTTTTTAACCACGAATTACACGAATTCTGGCTGCGCACAGAGTTCTTACTCTTCAACTTCCCAGTCGTTATCGTCTTCGAAGTTGATGCCCCATATGGTGCAGCAGTACTTCACGAATGGCGCGGGCATGTTGCTGATAGCCTCGATGGCTGCCACGTAGCCGTTCTCCACGGAACTGTTGACGGCCTCGCTCTTGACGCTGGCGAAGAAGGTGTGGAAGGAGTACTGGTTGGCAGTCTTGTCGGTCGAGCCTAACCAGACGTTACGAACCGAGCGGATATTGTCGCGGAAGTCCGTGATGCTGTTGTAGCTGTACGGCGATTCTACATAGCTGACGTCTCCGGCGGCAAAGGGATTGGCAATCTTCGCCGTTCCCACCTCGTTGGCGATGGCGACGCACGAGCCTTCGTCGTCGCTCAGCACTTGTGCGATGGCCGACTTCAGGCTGCTGAACGTGCTGCCCGAGCCGCTAACTCCTGCTTTCACCAGATTCTCCCCGTACGACAGTCCCTTCTCCGTCTGGTAGTCCAGACCGGCAGCCTTGACGACGGCCAGACGGCTGCTGTTCTTGCCGCCGTCCCATGCGCACTGCAACTGGAAGCAGCGTTCCTTCAGCAACTTGCATATTGTCTGCGCGTATGCCAGCTCCTGCGCTCCGCTCACGCTCTCGAAACCTTTGTATGTGTCGTTACCCTGCAGTTCCTTCACCTTGCGGGGCTGTCCGTCGCGGAAGAGGATGAACTCCAGGGCGTGGAAACCCAGTATGGTGGCGTCCTCCAGCATTTCCTCGTCCATGCCGTTCGTAAAGTAGCTGAGCAACAGTGTGCGGTTCAGCGGCCACGAGTCGATGGTTGGGTCGATGTCGAAGTCGCTGGCGGCACCCATGAGGAATGCCTCCGACTGTTCCCAATACTTACGCGCCTGTTTGAAGTCGTCGCAGGCACTGTTGATCTGCGACTGGGTGATGCTGCTGACGGTCAGACCGTTCAGGGTCTTCTCTAGTGCCTCGGTCTCGTCGGCCAGACGGGTGTAGGTGGGCATGATGACGTTCGAGACGAGTGTCTCAAGCACCTTGCGCAGGTAGGCTTCCTGGGTTTCGGTCAGACTGGACCGTGCGATGGCGGCGTTGGCGGCCTCCATCTGGCTGACGACCCCTATGCATCCCTCGATGGCCTGCTGTCCGAACGTCTTGTCCTTATAGCTGGCCTCGGCGGTGTTGGCAGGGTAGGTGTCCTGGTCCACGATGGGCGTGGTAGTCACGATGTTGAAGTCGTTCTGATCGTCCTTGTTGCTGTCGCTGTCGCTGCTGCAGGCAGTCAGCGACGTCAGGCCCATGAGCAGGGCCACGCTGTAAATCATCTTTTTCATGTCGTTCTTTTCTTTTATGTCGTTATTTCGTTATTACGTTATTTCGTTATCACGGGACTTCTTAAAGGAAGAAGCCCTCGTAGGCGATGCCGATGCTGAGCGACGGCTCGTCGTTGTACATCGACTTCAGGAAGCGGTGCGAATACTCGCCCTTGACCACCACCTGACGCAGCGGCATGTAGTTCACGCCGAAGGCCATGCGCTTCACTGCCGTGTAGTCGTAGGCAGTGCCCTTGGTGTCGCTGGCATAGGGGTTGTAGGCCTCGTAGCGACCGAATACGTAGAGCTTCTGCTGGTCGCGACGCATGGCGGGTATCTGCGAGAAAACGTCGTAGCCGGCTTCGATGCCCACGGCGTAGGCATTCTTCGAGACGAATGCCGAGTGCTTGTACGGCGATTTCGAGTTCAGGCGGTTATATACGTACTTCAGTTGTTCCGCGTCACTCAGATATCCGTAGTCGGCCTGCCCGCGGACCACCCAGTTGTGGCCCTTGTACGTGAAGTCCAGGGCCCCGATGGCGACGACACCCTTGTATTCCTCGTCCACGCCGTTGGCATTGCGCGGGTAGCTGTTGCCGATGCTATGGCCGTAGTACCCACTCAGGCCTATGCGCAGCCCCGGCACCGTGTAGTTGTCCACGCGCAGGGCGACGCCGTACTTGTTGGCCACCTCGAACTCCAGGGGCGACTTGTGGCCTTTGTGTATCCAGCCGGTGTTTGTGAACTGGTCGGCATTGAGGCCGGCCAGTAGCTGCGCCTCATAGCGGAAGTCCTTATAGCGGCCCCACAGGGATATGCCCGTCTGGTGCCATGTGGACGGCATGATGGTGTTCTCGCCCTCCGGTCGGTAGACGGTAAAGAACTGCAGCGGCTCGTGGTGCGCGTTGTTCAGGCCTACGGGCACCACAATATGTCCCGCGCGCAGGTTCAGCGACCCTGAGAACGACTTTTGCAGCCAGAACTGCTCCAGTTCCACCTCGCCGCCCTTCTCGGTCTCCTGTTCCCACTCGCCGCCTTCCTCGTCCTCTTTCTCGTAGGCTATGCCGTTGCCGCCATGTTCGAACTCTATTTCCGTGCCGACACTCCAGCCCTTGCCGAAGTCGTAGCCCAGGTACACCACGGCGTGGGGTATGTCGAAGCGTCCGTGGCTCGGGTCGTTCTTGTGGTCCTCAGGTTGGCTGTAGCGGCTCACGTGGTCGCTGTAGAAGTTGCGCGAGAAAACGGCCTCGCCGTATCCGCCCACGGTCAACCGCGAGCGGCGCGTGCCGGCGGACGTGCTATCCTTGCAGCACTCCTGCGCGCTGCACGTCATGCATACCATTAATAATAATGTTAATCCAATCTGTCTCATATCCTTATGTTTTATCTTGCATCGGACTTAACGGACTTTCACGGACATCTTTTTCTTTTCCTTTTGGCAGTCCGTGTTAGTCTGTGGTTAGTCCGCTGCTGTTTTTTCCGGCTGCAAAGGTACGGAGTTTAAGGAAATGCCACAATACCTAAAAATGATGAAATAGTATGCACCCTATTGCATGTTTCAATGGAAATGCGTACCTTTGCAAGCAGTTAATGGATTAATAAGGTATAGCGATGAAGAACTTGAAGATGTACGAACCTGGTGACCGGATGATAACCCTTATCAAGGACAACTGCAGCATCCTGCAGGCACTCGGCGCATTTGGCATCAGCCTCGGCTTCGGCGATAAGACCGTCAACGAGACCTGCCAGATGAACGGCGTGGACACTTACACATTCCTCGCCGTCGTGAACTTCACCATAAATGGGTATGACGACTTCGCGAACGACGAACAGATCAGCGTGCCGACCCTGCTGCACTACCTGAAGGCGAGCCATGCCTACTATTTGGACTTCCAGTTGCCCTTCATCCGCCGCGAGTTGCAGGAGAGTATCACCCCGGGAGACGCCCTCGGCATGCTCATCATGAAATTGTATGAGGAGTATGCCCAGGAAATCCGCCGGCACATGAAGTACGAGGAGAAGACACTCTTCCCCTACGTCGAGTCGCTGATAGATGGACACCCCATGAACGATTATAACGTGGACACCTTTTCGCGTCACCATGAGCAAACCGACAAGAAACTGCGTGAGCTGAAGCTCATGATCATCAAATACCTGCCCACCGACGCGCATCACAACAACCAGCTCACGGCCACACTCTACGACATCTATAATAACGAGGAATGGCTCCGTCAGCACGCCCAGGTGGAGGACCACATTTTCGCCCCCGCCATCAAGCGACTGGAGCGCATCACGCGGCAGGACGATGTTTCGAAGAACATAACAGCCATGGTTTTCAAGGGCGGACAGGACAATAGCGAGGCACTCAGCGACAGAGAGCGTGACGTCGTCATTGGAGTGGTACAAGGACTGCAGAACAAGGAGATTGCCGACCGTCTGTGCCTGTCGGTCAACACCGTCATCACGCATCGCCGCAACATCGCCCGTAAGCTACAGATCCATTCCCCTGCCGGCCTCACCATTTACGCCATCGTCAACAATCTCGTCGACATCTCCAGCGTAAAGTTGTGATTATTAATGTTTACTGAGATTCCATGTGCGACCGTCTTTGCTCAACACGAGGTGGTCGCTGTTCAGTGTGACAATCTTCAGGCGGATATTGTTGAAGGGCTTGAAGCCAAAGGCCTCTTCAACCATTGTAGTATCCTTGACATCACCCTCTTTCGAAAAACACTGGAGGAAAAGGCTGTCACCCACATGCTGAAAATTGCCGTAAACAAAAATCTCGCCGTGGTGGGTGTCCTGCAGACGGGCGATATGTCCCGAGAATCCAATGTACAATCTGTCACCGTCTGTCATGCGCCATTGTCCCCACAGGTCGCCGGCATCTCGTCCTTCCTGACAAGAGTATGTAAAAAGTAAGATGTATGAAATCAGAAGTATCTTAAAGAATTTTGCCATGATATCCGATTTTTAGGTTAAACGTATGACAGTCGCCATAGATATTCCCCAAGTCGAAAGCGTATGCTGCCGACATCTGCCACGGTCCACAGTTGTAGATGCCCTGTAGCATGGCGTCGAACGAGTGGCGCTTGGGATAGATGGGCTGGTTGTAGGTACCTAGGGTCTCACGGTAGGAGCCCTTGACGAGGTACGACACGCGGTCCGTCACGTCGCCGTTGACGGCAGCATGCCACGCCTTCACACGATTATAACGATAGGCGTTGTAGCCATCCTTATTATAAATAGGTGAGGTAATCAGGGCGTTACCAGGCGTCATGCCGTAGTGGGAATAGCTTTTGTAGTAAGAGTGGTTGTAGTAATTGTCGTTGCCTACCACCAGTTCTGTTATCTGGCTGCGGATAGGTTCTGGGAAATCACCACTGTCCCAGTGGAGCGGTCCCGACTGGTTAGTGGTCTGGAAGTATTCCACCACGGCACCTCGCACATACTGCCGGCCCTGTGTCTTGTTGGTGTACTGCACTCCCCACAAGCCGTCCCAGCCGTTGCCCTTACGGATGCCGGAGCCGTCCTCAAAGGGGTTGTCCAGATAGGCCTGCACGGTATGTTGGCGGTCGATGTTCCATCCCAGCTGTACGGTCATCGAGCCCAGGTGGTTACCGAACACCCAGTCCTCCATGGCGTTGTTCTCGAAGTAGTTCTTGTCGCCACGCGGCAGTATGATGTCCCAGAATGCCTTCAGGTTGGCACTTTTCTCCTTACCAGTAATCCTGTCGCCCTCTCTTTTATAGCAGTTGCCGGCAAACTGCGCCACATGTTCGATACCGACGATAGCGAAGAAACGTTTCTCGGGGTTGGAACGGAAATAGAGGTGTTTCTGGTGATACCACGCTCCTGTAGAGTATTCTCTGTTGACGGCAGGTGACTGGCGGGACACGTTCTCCCGATACCCGCTATCCATGAATTTGCCGTAGCCGAAGTCGAAGTGTACCTGTAGCCAGCCCTTCGTGTATGGTACTGTCCAGAAGTCGCTGGTGCCGAAGTGTGCCTGTGGAATGGGTTTGGCATTGATGCCCTTGGCGAAGGCACCGCTTGACAGCACGTTGTCGCGCAGCACGGCACCAATCTCACGGCTACCTATTTCAACGAAGAACTTGTCGTACTGTATGTTGGCATAGCATTGCTGCAGGTAGACCTTGTGGTCGGCATGCACACTGCCTATTAGATCTACGCAGGCATTGAGCGTCAGCGTCCGCGACAGCTGATGGCTGGCGTTGACAGCTCCCCTCAGGTAGGCTGTATTAGGGCGTGTCCCTAACACATGGTGGCGGTTTGTCACTAACTGATAGGCCGTGAAGTCGCCTGTTCCCACTGCCGTCTCTGCCGTCATGTCGTAGGTCACGCTGGTCGACAGCGAGTCCTGTGCACTTGCATGAGCATGAAAGCACGTAAGAAGTAATAAGTAAAATGTTAGATGTAAGAGATATCGTGACATGACATCAGAATTTCTTTCCAAACGCAATGCTTAGGAAGGTGAGGCCGATAATCTTGAAGTCCAGCCACCATGAACGGTGTTTTAGATAGTCAAGATCCATCTCCAAACGCTTCAGCATTTTCTCCATAGTATCTGTATAACCGTTGTAGAGTGTGGCCATCGATGTTATGCCTGGGCGAATCTGATAGAGATATTCGTAGCGTGGGTCATGTTCCATGATCTGACGGATGAAGAATTTGCGCTCGGGACGTGGTCCTACAAACGACATGTCACCGATGAGCACGTTCCAGAACTGCGGCAGTTCATCAAGATGATGGTCGCGCAGAAACTTGCCGGCCTTGGTCAGGCGGTTGTCGTCCTCGGCGTTCCACAACTGTGGACCGTCGTCCTCGGCATCCACCCGCATACTTCGGAATTTATAGATATAGAAAGGTCGTCCGAATCGTCCAATGCGTATCTGTCGGTAGATGATAGGTCCGTTGTCATCGCGTTTGATGGCTATATAACAGACCAGGAATAGTGGTGAGAAAATGATGAGGCAAAAAAGCGCTGCAAAGAAGTCAAACCACCGTTTGACCTCTCGTTCAAAAGCATTCATCCCATCATATATATAGGTGTCGTTTTGTTCCATTCGCAGTATTTTACATACATGTTTATACAATAAACGTGTATTACAGGTTATTATTGCACAGACGGTGGAATTTTTTTTTATTTTATCGGCAATTCAATGATAAAACGGCATCCGTCATGGTAGGTTGTGTCGAATAACAGGTCGCCACCCAGGTTCTGCGCATGACGTTTAGCCAGCGGCAGACCTAGTCCAAGACCCTCCGAGAGGTCGTCGACCTTGGTGAAGAACTTGAACATCAGGTCTTGGTAGTCTTCGGCAATGCCCTTGCCTTTGTCCTCGACAATGAAGCGGATGGTGGGGCCTGCCTGATTGTTCTCGCCTTGAGCGTGTTGCGTTGTGGTGATGCGCATAACAATATGTTGTCCGTCGGAATACTTGGCGGAGTTATACAGCAACTCACGCAGGCTGCGCATCAGGTAGAGCCGGTTGGTAAGGATGCAGAAATCGTCGTCAACATCAGATTGTATACCAACCTTCAGGGTGGGGTAGTGCAATAGGATGAAGCTAATGGCCTCTCGGGCTACGTCGTTGCATGGTACACGGTCTTGCTGCAGGTTGTTCAGCTCTTCGTTAAATCCTGTTTCTGAACTGTCAAAAAGCATGAGCAGCAGGCGGTTGAGCAGTTTCGAATTGTGGTCCATTGTGTCAGTGATGACTTTCAGCTCTTCGTCGGGGATTCCTTCGAGGTTGTTGACTGATGAACCGCTCATGATTTGTGCAAAGCCCATAATGATGTTTAGGGGCGTGCGTACTTGATGGGTCACATTCTTGATGAATTCCGTCTTCTGGTGGTCAGCCTCCTGTGCCAGCCGTGTGGCCTGAGCCAGTTCCTCGTTGCGACGCTGCGCCTGTTCGGTGGAGTAGCGCACGCTACCCATGTGAAAGTTGAGCGACTGCAGCATGGTGGCAAAACTGTTTTGCAGGTGTCCTATGGCATCTTCACGCTGGCTGCGCGGAATATGCACCTCCATGTTGCCTTCTGCTATGCTCTGTGTCTTTTCCAACAGTGGACCAAGTGGTCGGATGGCGTGGGCAGCGGTTCGGTAGCTGAGCAGTATGATGAGCAGCAGACCGATGATAAGCAGTGGACCGATGATATAGGACAGACGGTGATAGCCTGCCAGCATATCCCTGTCGGGACAGACCAGTGCCAGACTCCATACGGTGCCAGGCACGGGTTGGTAGCACACCAGACAGGGTTGACCGTCGAGTTCGAGGGTCATGCTGCCCGTGTTGCCCTTTGTCATCTCGTGTCCCAAGGCAATCAGCTTGGCCTGCTGGCTTGGGTCTGTGCCGGTGAAGATGGTCTGTGTGAACAGTCTGGTGGAGTCAGGATGGATAAAGTAGCGACCCTCGTTGTCGAGCATCATGAAGTACGAGTTGGGGTAGGGCTTCTCCTCCTTGGAGATGGCTTTCGACAGCCTGAGCAGGGAGAGGTCGGTGGAGATGACAGCCACGAAGCGGCCTTCGGTGTCGTAAACGGGTTTACTGTACGAAGCTATCAGTCCGTCGATTGTCAGCGCCAGCGAGTCTGATTCGTCGTAGTAAACCACCCAGCAGCCCTCATGCCTGTCACGTGGCTCCTTGTACCACACCTTGCCAAAGTAGTCGTACGGTTCTTCAATGACTGTCGACACGCTGTCGCCCTGTCGGACGGAATATGCCGAGAAGTTTTTGTCGTATCGTTGGAAGATGTAAGGCTCGGTACTGATGGAACAGCCGTCGATGTGTGGATTGAAGCGTACGATGCGGTTTGATAGCGACAGAATGGAATCGGGCTGCAGGTATTCTGTTATCAGCCAGCTGTTGGCATTGGTGGCAGTCTCGATGGTTGCCATGTTGCGGTAGATGCGCTGCATGGCAGAACTTAGCACGCTGTTGGCACGTCCTACGGCCTCCTGTCGGACGATGTGGCGCGACTGGGTGAAGAGGATGCCCAGCGAAATCATAAAGATGGGTGCTGCCAACAGCAGAATGGCTAAGGTAAGTTTCGTCGAAAACGACTTCCGGATGTTAATCATGGGCAGCCTCCTTTCTCATGTCCTCGTCCGAGACGCTGATGAGGTTGTTCAGCAACTCCGTGATGGTATTACCGTTCTGCAGAATGTCGTCCACCCGTTGGGTTATGGGGACTGTTGTGTGTCCCATTCCGTGAACCAAGGCTTCCACGTCGTTGTCGATGGCTTCAGCTGGACCAACCATTTGGTTAGTCATGTTGTGCAGGAAGGCAGTCTTCATGCGGTCGGCTTTCTGCGCCTGGACGTATGCTACACGCAGACTCTTGTCTCGTTCCTCGAGCGTTGACGTCAGCTGCTCCAATTTGCCGATGTAGGCACCTAACGACTGCTGCATCTTCTGGAAGTTGCCTTGCAGTTGACCTATCTCGTCCTTGTGGCGGCTGTTTGGGATGACTTCGCTATAGTTGCCTTTGGCAATACGCTGTGCCGACTCGGTGAGCATCAGCAGTGGTTTCAGCTGGATGTGGATGATCTGCCGGCTCAGCAGGAAGATGAGCAGCAGACCTATCACGGCAATGGCCAGCACATAGTACGTCAGACTGTTGTAGTCGCCGAAGATGTCGTCTTCCGGATAGATGATGCCGGCACTCCAGCCTAACTTCTCCATTGCGCGGCCTGCTATAGCCGTACGCTTGAAAGGAGTGTAAAAGACATAGTAGTCCGTACCGTACATGGAGAAATCCTTATAGCCCGTCTCACCCGATATCATGGCTTCGGCGGCTTCTTTTGCCGACGGGTCGCTGGTGCCTTCCAATTGTGTATAGATGGTCTCGTTAATCAGTCTGTTGCTGTTGGGGTGTACGATGTACGAGCCGTCCTTGTCCAACAGCGTACAGTATGAGTTGGGTGAGGGCTTGGCAGCTTCAACGATGTGTGACAGCAGACTGAGTGATACGCCCGCCGACATGATACCCACCGGATGGCCGTCAGGACCGGGAATGGGCAAACAGAACGTGATGATAGGTTCGTGGCCAATCTCACCGTCTGACATCAAGGTCTGCCAGCCAGGCATGGCCACTTTCATGGGGTGAGTGTACCATCTCTCTTTGGTGTACGTCATGTTGTTCCTTGTGTTGGCCTCAATGATGGTCTCACTTGTCGGCGACAGGTTTTCACGGTGGAAATACACCATGAAACTCTCTCGACCAGGGAAGTAACCAGGCTTGAAGGCCATGACGCTGCCCACGATATAAGGGTTCGACTCCACCAGCCGGCGGCAGTAAGTCTCCATCATATCAGCCTGGGAGAAGTTGGGATACATAGTAAAGAAGAAATTGCCCGTCGACTGCTCTACGCTCAACAGGATGTTGTCAATGCGTTCCACGGTAGCTTCCAACGTCTGTTTAGCCTTCTGGAGAGCCTCCTCCTTGATGGCCTTCCTTGAGAAATAAAGCATAACAATCAGCGACGCCATGAGCAATAAGGCCATGGACGATACGACTATCAGACTGAGTCGTACAGACAAATGCCGGTTGATCATTTTGTGTATCCGCAACATATCGATGGCAAATATAAATATTATTTTTCATATCATCATCAATTTGAAGATAAAAAATGTTAAGACGTAACTACCAATGACTTGAGGTGCGCCTTGTTTTATACGATTGTTCGGTAGTTAACTTTTATTAACTTGTTTTTCCCTTGATTTATTGTTTTTTTTTGTATATTTGCAACTGAAACATCAAATGATGGTAATATTATTAACAAACAAGTTATCAACTATGAAACAGAGAAGTTATTTAGGAATTAAAGTGATTGCATCCGCTATGTTGGGTGCGATGGTACTTTCATCATGTAGTCACGATGACTATTATTATAATGAGGAGAAGGTGGAACAGAGTTTAAACGAAAAGTATGCCGCCGCTTTTGAGAAAGTATTTGGAAAGGTTGGCTCTAGTGTTGACTGGGGCTTCAGTAGAAAAAACACCAACGCGCGTGCCTTTACTCGTTCAGTGGGTACTTATGCTTCGTATCGAGGTCACATAGAGCCGACTGTTACTTTCCCAGAGGATTGTGATGCCAGCAATTTCTTGGAAGCTGTTCCAGAAGGTGTTAACAAACTGCCTACATGGGGAGCTGGAGCAGGTTCTTATTTCATTGATGCGGAAACCCAATCTGTTTCAACGTGGGCTGGTGCCAGCAAGATTTATGTGACGGGGACTGTTGATTTATCCGATGGAGATACATCGGCTGAAGCACCAAAATTTGCTCCATCTAATACTTCGGAAATCTATCTGCTTAAGGGATCGACTTTGAAATTAGGTGAGGTTAGTGCCGTTAATTTCAATGTTGCAGCCATTTATATTGCAGAAGGTGCAACACTTGAGACTGCAGCTCTCCTCAAGGCTAACAGTAGCACGAAAGTGTACAATCATGGAACCATCCGTGTCGGAACTTTTGAAGTGAACACGTCCAGCTTCCTTTATAATGTTGGTACACTGGAAGCAGAAAGTGTGAATGTCGAAAGCAATCCTAGCAGAATCGTCAACGATGGCACCATTAATTCTACAACAGTTGTGGTGAATGCAGGTGCTGTGCAGAACAATGCCGAGTGGACTGTTTATGGTACTACCGAAGTCAATTCCAACAACTCTGGCTGGGTAAACAATGGACATTGGACGACTTATAATTATGCTTATATCGGTGGAAGCTGGAACGTGATCAACAATTGTTTCCTTGAAGTGGAAAATGATTTTGCAATGAACATTTCATCAGAACAAGGAGCATTTAGGATTGATAGTGGCGGCGGGGTGTTAACTAAGTATTTTGATGGAGGAAGAGCAAGTACCGGTGCCGTATCAGGTCCGTTTGTAATCGTGATGGGTTCGGAAGCTGTCTTTGTAGTTGAGGAAACAGCTATTCTTGAGTCAGGACGTGGTGATGAGGATGGATTTGGAATCTTTGGTCCCTCCACGGGTGAATTTGCTGTATTCCAGGCTAAGAATATTGCCAGAGACCCGTATCTTGAAAGTATAAGCAGTCATGGAGCAGTGACCTATGGCGGCAATTTATATGTTTCTGCAGAGACACATTTTGCTCAAGGAAAGGACAGCGATGGTAGCGGCTCTTATGTTCCTCAGCCGTTTATTTATGAAAAAGACGGTTTCAGCATAGCAAACAATATTTATGCAGCAGGCTTCAAGTCAGGTAAGCCCAACATCAACATTCCTGAGACACCTTGTAGTCCAGGATTCAAGGGAGGCAACCCGCTCTATCGCGTGATTGCTGAGGACTTGTCGGCTTCAGAAGCTGGTGACTTCGACTTTAACGATGTCGTCTTTGATGTGGTGAAGGCAGAAGGTGGCAAGACCACACTGAAGTTGATCTGTGCAGGCGGTGTGCTTCCTTTGAGAGTCAGAGGTGCTAATGAAACTGAGGGCGTAGAGATTCACAGTGTATTTGGAGAAATGGCTCCTAACGCACAGGGTCAATATAAAATGTATAACACTGGTGCTGGTCCTACTGTACCAGAAGCGACCTTTACTGTTGAGGGAGAATACACAACTCCTGAGCAGATTAAGAATATCATTATTGAGGTCAAGAAGAATAATGTATGGATGCCACTTTATGCTAATCGAGGTGAAGCAGCATGTAAGATCTTAGTTGACGATACGTTCAAGCCTGTTCGTGAGTATAGAAATATTGCTGATGAGAATAAGAAATTCACCAACTATGTTCAAGGTGAATTCCAGGATGATTTCTGGTGGAAATAATTATTCTTCTACAAGAAAGTGAACCAAGACTAACAATGTCTGTTATATAAAGAATCCGTATAGTCATCATGATTATGCGGATTCTTTAGTTTCACTATGCTTCAATTATTATTCCTTAATGATTACCTTGTAGGAGATTCCATATAACACTGCAGGAAAGTGCATTTTGCATTGGAAAAGAGGCTCCGTTACAAAAAAAGTTGTACAACTTCCGCCAAAGTCCTACAACTTTTCGCAGAGTTGTACAACTTTTCTCAGAGTTGTACAGCTTTTTCTCAGAGTTGTACAACTTCTGCTGTAGAACATTGTTTCTTGCATTGTAATCGCTGCTGTTTTGCAGCGTAACGGATGCCTTGATGGTAGGTCACTGATAGCTGGTGGTGTTATTCAAGTATCATTTATAACCTTGCCGATTCCGCTGAAAACACTCATTTTAGCTTTTTTTCTCCTGAGAACAAAAATTTCTTCGCAGAAATGCGCATCGTTTCACGATAAATTTGTAACTTTGCATCATCCTTTACATTATAAATAATAGAAGCTTATGGATACAAACCTTTTTTCCACTATCAAGGATACTGATTTATACCGAAAAATGTGGCGTGTGGGTGCGTTGGTGGCTTTAATCTGCCTAACGGCAACGGCTATGGCACAGACTAATGAGGCCAGTACGTGGAGCTATGCTGAAAGATTTCCAAAGCTCCCACCTTTGACAGTCGACTTTGATATTGCCCTGTTTGCTCATCCTCGGCCAAATCTGCTGCTGATGCCTTTGGGAAGTGTTCAGAACAAGGAAACGATGACGCCCCAGTCGATTATGTATCGTCACGTGGAAAACCAGACCATGCCCCACTTTCATTTCAAGTCTGGACCAAACATACAGACGGGTGACGGATTGAAAGGCGTCCGCGACCGTATTGTAAGAGAGAGAAGGAGAAAAGAAGGACATCCGTTGCAGCCCCTGCCACCAGGAATAAGAAGGTGATTTATTGCAGGGCGGCCATGTAGCGCTTGCTATCGCTGTTGCGTTTCAGGACCTTGTATAGATAGGAGGGTAGGAAGCGGAACAGGAAATAGAGATAGGCCTTTGGACGAGTATAACCAAAGACGGTCTCATAGACGTTCACGTTGTATTTGATGAGCGAGAACTTGTTGCTCGACACGGAATTGTTGCGTTGGCGATAGTAGGCCAACGGGTCAGTGACACAGAAACATATCTGGCACTCTTTGAGGATGTTCAAGAACAGAGCCCAGTCCTGACGCTTGCGAATGGCAGGCATGTAGAACTTGTGGCCCAGACGCTTGATATCGTAGATGGCCGTCAGACAACCAATCTTGTTGTCGCGTTTCATCATGCCTAATGTCAGGTGCTTGGGTGAGATGTTAATACCTGTCACCTTGTCGTTCTCGTCACAAATCAGGTAGGACGAGCTGCACAGGGCACAGTCCTTGCGCCTCATGTGGGCAATCTGCTTCTCAAGTTTCTCTGGCATCCAACGGTCGTCGCAGTCACAGAAGGCTATGTAGCGGCCCTTGGCACGCTCGATGGAACGGTTACGGGCAATGCCTGGTCCGTAGTTGTCCTTCAGGAATTCCACTTTTACGCGTTTGTCCTTTTCTGCAAACTGTTTCAGAATGTGTCGTGTGTCGTCCGACGAGCAGTCATCGGTGATGAGCAGTTCGAGGTTAGTATAGGTCTGGTTGAGCACACTCTCTATGCTGTCAGCAAGGTATTTGCTGGCATTGAATGTAGGCATGATGACTGATACTAACTCTTGTTTCATCGTTCGTTTTTACGCAAATCGGCTGCAAAGGTACGAATAAGTGAGCGAAAAACCAAATTTATTTGGATTTTTCCGAGCGGAAGTACTTTCGATGAAGTCAAAGGTACTAAAAAAATTAAAGATTAAACATTAAATTATTTTGTTGGTTTTGTTAAAAGTTGTATTTTTGCAACTGAATATAACAGTTAGCATGAATAAATTAGAGAAGTTTGTGTATAATCGCGTTAAGAACAACTATTTGTTGAAGAATGCGGTAAGAAATATCTACCAGGGCTTCTATGATTTGCTGCCCAATTATGAGTCCCGTTTTACAGCCGACCCTATTGTCAAGGAGAACTGCTTTTTCGGCTTCCACGATTGTAAACCCTTCTCTGCTGACGGCACTAAGCATTTGGCCGGACGCCTAAATATACCCCTACGTATGCCTACGGAGCAAGACCTGTTGGAGGTGGGCTATTTTTGGCCTCTATTTTACTGAATAGCTTGTTTTGCCTTTTAATGAAGGTTCTCGCAGGATAAGCCGTATGCGATAGAGTTCCCGCTGTTGCCAGGAGTTCTGGATGACGGCATCCTGATGGTCTATTTTCTCAATACGGGCTGTCAGCTCGTGATGGTCGAAGAGCAGAGTGCCCGGTGTTTTGCCGTTGTCAATCACAATCTTGTTGTCTCCATCGAATAGAGCTTTTCCGCAGCAAATGAGGATAAGTTCCGTGGGCTGTTTGTATTCGCTGAGTTTGTATTTCTCGGTAATGACCACATCTTTGCCGCGATTCAGGCGGATGGTTCTTTGCCATTTATCAACGCAGGCCTCTTTGGGATAGGCTTCTGCAATGTCAAGAGACATGGTCGCCCGTTTCTTTTTATTGCTGAACTTAACCTTTTGAGCCCGATACTGCTTACCTTCATGCTGTTCCATGCCGTTGATGAGTGGCACGTTATGATAGGCAGAGCGGCAATTGAACAGCTCATACCTTTTGGCGCTGAAAGTCTGGGCAGTGTAAGTGCCTACACCGATATCAATAATTAGAGGTTCGGCATTTTTGTAAATAATGAAGTTGCCCACGTCGTTGTGGTTGTGCGACTCTCCGTTGTGTCCGCCTTTGGCAGCTAAGAAAAGTCCGTCCGTGCTGTTCTCTGTAGAGCGGGCTGTGGAAATCTGAAGGTCTGGCAGACAGGTATATTGTAAGAGCGGCTCGACTGGTGTCGTTTGCCTATAGACGTTATATTGGGTGAGGAACAATAATTCACGCGACAGGAAGGGATAGTTGCCAGAAGCATTATAGACTTTCCCCGCATTGTCAATGTATTTGTATTGGTCACCTACATATCGAGCATAGTTCATCAACTGATGATCGCTGAGGTAGTGTCCGACACAAAAGGATATGTTAGGTAGTATCCCTACTGTCTGGGAAGCATCTGCCCAGTTCGTGTATTTTCCATTCCCAATATACATGTTATATGGATAACTGGCGATGGCATGGATTTTTCTGCCGTTTTTGATGTCTGGATGCTGATTGGTTGCCAATTCAAGAAGGTTCATACATTCAATAAATGATGCTCCTGCCCTTTCCCAGTAGTTGATGCCTTCTTCACATCCTCCGTCATCTGGATAATGTTCATAGAACTTGTCCAAACTCGTAACGATTTGTCTTATTGCCTCCATCTGCCAATCACGGTGTTCTTCACACAGCAAGACGCATGACAGCCAATTTGAGCAGATCCATGTGTTCCAATTGTTCAGTCCGTTCTTCCAGGCGTATTGTTTTGTCCTGGCAGGGTTGAGGAATCGGCGTGCGATTTCGTTTCTTGTTTTTTTGCAGATGCCCACCTCCCTTTCTTCTAATTCGTCGTGAAGCATATAGATGGTCCATGCCAGCAGGTTTGCGGTCTCTCCATTAAAAAGGTCAACGACCTGATTGTCTGTTACTGGGTGGTCGGTTGGGTAGTGGGCAGGAAGTCCCCACCATGTTTCGTGGAAGAAATAGTGAATACCGTTGATGATATCGTTCATGAACACTCCTTTATGTTCCATGATTTCAGCCATGACAAGGTTACTTATCTGTTTCCGGCGTGCGAAATATTCACGTTCATATCCGGTTCGGTTGCCTGTCTTTTGGTAGTCGGCAAAGAGACTGTCTGGTATGCCAACCCATGCCTTGCCCTTGAATGTCCGCCCGTATTGGATGTAGCTGTTTCGCATAGACATCGGAATGGTGGACGTCCAGAACTTGTCCTTTGCCTGAGGTAATGCTCCGAAACGTAATGGCTCAGGAAGCACTTGTTGTAGCACACTTGGAGAATAGGTTGCAGCAAGATTTTCTTGGCCACTAGCGGCCATTCTGAAGGTCAGCAGTAGGCAGAATATAAGGAGGATAGTGAGGTGCAAATTATAGCGACTCATATAATGATTGTGTCTGTTTGCAGATGTTTCCCCAATCATAGTGCTGGCAGACGGTGCTCCAACTGTTGCTGTCGTCTTTTACCGCTTTGATTTTAGCCGGATGGTTAATCAGGTCAAGGAGGGCCTGTCTTAGATTTTCTGGCGATAATTGACTGATAACCCATCCTATTGGTGCGACAGTCAGGGGCTCAGCAAGTCCACCTACCTTGGTAACAAGTACAGGAATGTGCTCGGTCATCACAGTCATTAAGGCACCGCTTTGCGAGATGTCGCGATAGGGGAGCAGATAGACATCAGTATGTCTGAGCAAATAGACAAACTCTTCATCCGAAATGCGCTGAGGTTCAAAGATGACATTATCAATACCATTGATAACAGACAGGTCAATGGAACTGTCGTTAACCTTTCCTTTTATAATCAGGACACAATGCTGATTCTCCCTAAGCTCAGGCGTTTCCGCCCAAACTTTGGCTAACAGATCGGTTCCTTTATAATAGTTTTGATAACCCAAAGCAGAAAAAACGATTTTCCCGTCTAAGGCATATTTCTCATCATAGAGGTGATAGTTGTCTTCGTACACCTGAACATCGTATTCCAGCGGCAGGATACCATGATTAATTACCGCTATTTTATCAGGTGTGACGTGAAAAGTCTGGATGAGTTCTTCTTTGGTAGCTTGAGAATGTACGATAATCCGGTCGAAAGCATGATATGCCTTTTGGAATACATCCACATTCTTCTTCTCGTTTCCCTGATGCGGCAATATGTTGTGGGCTGTAAATACCACCTTGGTTCCTAACTGCTGGAATAATCGGACCATCGCATAGTCAAAATGGGGTATGCGGAACCACTGGATGTGGATGACGGCGGGTCGGAGCCTGACGACATGGTGTAATATCGTGAGGTAGGACCGTATGTAGCTGACGGCTTTTTGCCAGTTGTGTTTCTTGTGATTGTAGGAAAAGACTTTTCGGTAGGTCAGCGCGGGATTAGTATCGAAGTCGTAGTATATGCTGCAAAAGTAGTATATGGGTATGGATATCTTCTCAAGCAGGTAGTAGTCGTACTTGGCGAGATTGATCATCGACTGGGGGTCAACGTAGAATACTATTTTTATTTTGGCTTTTTGCTTCATAGTTCTTTGCTGTAGTGGTAGTTTTTGAGGTATTGGTAGAAGTCGACGGCCATGTGGTAGTGGGCGGCATTGCCTTTGTGAAGCTTCAGACGGATATATTCACGGGCGATGAGCAGCTGGTAGGTTTGTTTGAAGTTCCTGACGGTTTTCTCCCAGCTGTATCCTTTCTTTTCGTTGAAGTATACCGTTGCTGCAAGCCGCTTCTTCTGATAGTTGATATCGGGCTGTCTGCTGCCTGTAAGATGTATGTAGTGCAGCTGCGGGTTGTAGGCAATATGGTATCCGAACCGTTGTGTCATCCGATAGTGGATGTCGTCTTCCTCTCCGTACATGAAAACCTTCTCGTCGTATAATCCGATTTGTTCAAACTTCTCTCTGTGTATGAAAAAGCAGGAGCCTTGCAGATACATATAGCGGGGAAGATACAGGTCTTTCCGGGTGCATACGGCATTGAGAAGGGTAGCTGCATAGCCATTCATCATGAAGGTGCAGCAAAAGGAGTTGGTGCTTTCCTTCTGCTGTGAAACCATTTGTTTCATGCCATACATCGAGAGTGCTGGATCCTTGTCAAATTCTGCCAGAACAATCTTGAAGATAGGTTCCGTCAATCGTACGTCCGGATTCATAATCAAGACAACAGGGGCATGTGCCAGACGTATGCCCACATTGTTTCCCTGGCCATAGCCGCCGTTATAACTGTTGTGGATAAGAACAATGTTGTTGCCGTATTGTTCCTGAAGCCTCTGGAACATAGGCTCGCTTTCAGGGCTGTTGTCCACGACGATGATTTCCAATTCATCTGGTGCTATGTCGCAATGCTGCCAGAGGGATTGGAGACAAGGATATATGTCTTTCTCGGACTTGTATGTGACAATGACCACAGAGAGTTTCTTTTCCATCATTGAATCCAATTAAGTCCCTTGTTTTTCTCCTGTTGTCTTGACGAACGGATTTGCGGCCAATGGCATAAAAGCCATATTGTTTCCATCAGGAAACGTCCTGGCACATAATGGCGGACCGGCAAATCGTATTTGTAGCAATGGGCGAGCAGCTTGATGAACTGATAGCATTGTCCGCCAATAGAAATATTGATGTTGCAGGCAGCGAGAAGCAGCTCACGCCGCAGTTGTTTGTGGTTGAAAGCTTGGATGTTGCCTACGACAGAACGGTCATGGAACATGCTGGCATGAGGAACTAAGATGGTTTTTACCTGGTGGTATGTCATGCGGTGGTAATAGTTGTTGTCTTCATTATAGTGGAAGAACAAGGGATTAAAACCTCCAATCCTGCGAATCAAGGCAACAGGCATGAACCAGCAGGCTGCACAGATTTCCCCCGTCTCGTATGTCGGCTCCAGTTGATGCTTGACAAGTAGGTCGTCTTGTAGCTTGCTGACATCGCGAATAGAGCCCCTGAACATATAGTCAAGTGCACTGCCGTCACCATTCAGATGGAGTGGTGACAATAGCGACTCTCCATCGCTGGCGGATAGCATCTTCTCAATGGCATCAGGTGATAACGCTGCGTCCTGATTGAGCAGCAAGATGTAGTCGGCATTATGCTCTAAGGCGTATTTGATGCCGACGTTGTTGGCCTGTCCGAATCCGAGATTCTTGTCCTGTGGCAACCAGACAGCATCGGGGTAGTGTTGGGGAATATGTTCTCGTGTCCCATCAGTAGATCCGTTGTCAATGAGGACAGGAATGGTTTGTATCGTACTCTTTGACAGGCTCTCCATGCAGCGGTCTATCCAGTTGCGCTGCATGGCATTGTATGTAACTATGATGGTGTATATCTTCATCGCTCGAATAAAAGGTCTATAACGTTTTGCATGTCTTGTTTCTGTCGTAGGGTGATTTCCGCAAGCCGCTTTTCCATCTTTGACTGGCAGCAATGAGGATTCTCTATCAGTTGTTTGATTGCGCGATACAAGTCGGCAGGGTAGAAGGGTGAGAAATAGATTCCTGCATCGCCTAAGATTTCTGGAATGCTCGTCACGTTAGAAGCAATGGTAGGTGTCCTATGACGCATCGCTTCAAGAGGAGGATAACCAAAGCCCTCAAAGAAAGAACCGAAAATCAATGCCAAAGCATGTTTGTAGGCATGTTCAAGGTCTGAGTCTGACAAGAACGGGATATCTATATGATGGTCATTAATAACATGTCCGTATTTCAGTGTTAGCAAATGAAGGTCTGGATACTCTGTTGCTAACCGTTTGAAAACCTTGCTAACGGTGTAGATATTCTTATATGGCCTGTTGGCAGCAAGCATCAACAGGTATGGTTTGCCGCTGTCTATCAGATGGCGTAGCGTCTCGTTTTCTATAGAATCATCCATGATAGGGCTCTTTGCAGGGGAGTAGCATATCTGAATATCTTTCTTCAGTTTCGGGAAATAGTATTTCAAGGTACTGCGCGAATATTCAGATACCGTAAATGCGAATGTGTTTTTTGCCGCATAGAGAGGAATAATGTGGCTGTAGATGTGATGGTTCTGTCTATTCCATCTGCCTAAAAAAATGTTGGCGAATTGCTTTAGCCACCGTACTCCTTTATCTGCTGTCTTATCCCACAGCAATAAGTCTACGCGATTGTCTGCCCGTTCAACATCAGCAATGTCATGGATGAACATGATGGTTTTGCATGTAATACCGTTGAGGTCATAGGGTACATAGAACTGGCCTACGGCAATAAACAACACGTTGATGTGCTGTTGCTCAATATGGGTGGAAATAGGTGTGGAGGATATATCAAGAAGACGGATATCGTTTTCCCTTGCATATTGTTGATAGTCATATTGCTTGCCGACAGAGAAAGAGGAATCATAGAGGGCAAACAGACGGGTTGTTGTATCTTTCTGCCTGATAATCTCATCGTAGAAAGACTTTGCAAAACTGGCTACACCTCCAATTCCTCTGGTTCTGCCGTCATACATGAAGGGTAAAAAGTCTAACAATATATTCATGCGCTCTCTTTTGAATAAATGAACTTGTATTTGTCGCTTATATATAGCAACGCTGCTAAAATAACCATGAATGAATAGGTATAACTCATGAATCGGTAATAGAAGATGCCGAAGACAGGGATAATAGATAATACATAAAACATGAGTAGTTCACCGATATTCAATTCTTCCCTGTGTGGCCTCCTTAATATAATGACAGTTATGAGGAAAAAGAATACTACCCATATAATCATTCCGATTGGTGTTAGATCAAGCATAACATCTCCAATATAAGTAGCAAATACACTCATAAAGAATCCCTGTTGACCAGAGCGGGCACTACGGCGTTCGTCGTCATTGTCAATATGGTAAACATAATGGGCAATAAGAGGGAATTCTCTTTCTGCCGTGATATAGTCTGTATTCGCTTTTTCCCAAAAGAAGCAGAAATTGAGATAGCCCTGTCCTGCATATTGGAGTGCACTTGTTGTAGCACCACCCTCCCTTTTGCTAAAACGTGCATCCGAAACAATAACAAAATAGACGATTGCTGCAAGGGCTATAGGAAAAGATACAATTCTCAGTATGGTTTTAACTTTTCTCGATAGATGAGGACGAAAGAGTATAAGACAAGTTAGAAACATCATTCCATATAGAACGACCTCCGTCCTGTCTGCACTTTGAATACCTGCTATTGGCATACTAAGAGAAGCAAAGAGAAGCAAAAGAACAAACCACCATGGACGTTGCCCAAAGCATAAATAGTAGAAAAAGAGAGGAATGGCAAGTAAAGTGGATGTGTTGAAATAGTATAGGAATCTAAAAATATAAGGCATGCTTTCTGCCTTAACTTGAGCAGGTGACTCTATTCCTTCATAATGGTCTGTTCTAACAGTCGACAGGTCGCCAGAAAGAATTTCCATGGTAGAGTCAGCAACTAGATACAAGTTAAGAAGAGCAATGAGAATTAAGAAACAACTAAGTGCGTCAACTATCAATGGGTTGTTGGCAGAGATGCTTTTCAGGTCTTTTCTATAAATCATTGAAAATGGCAGCATGCCAAGCGCAAGGAGTGAACAATATAAAAGTGTGGGTATAAAATTTAATTCGATATCATAGTTGTCAAATAATATACCTCCAGCAGCTAAAAGGTTATTGGCGACAATGATGATTGCCAATAAGGAGGTAAGAGCATACAACCCTGACATATATACACAGACGTCGAAACCCTCGTGTTTTTTCCACCAGTAGTATGTCAGTAAACTGAAAAATATGAATGGAACGAGGATCATTACTTGCTAAAAATGTTTTTGACATGAGTGAGGTCGCTCCATCCCATTATCAGAGTTCTGGTCTGGCATAGGAAGAGGTGATGGTAGGCAGGAACCAATGCGTCTGCCAAATAACCTGCAGCTATGTTGCTGGCGATGGAAACAAAAGCTGCAGCCATAATTCCGTAGTGAGGAAGAAGAAGATAGTTGAGAAGAACACAGACGATACATCCGAAACCGTCGCGTAGAATGGCATATCGCTGTAGGCCTTCGGTGACAAGCATGGCACCTGCCGTATTAGACAATGCCACGCTGGCTGCTTTGAAAGCCATGACTTGAAGTACAGCAACAGCTGGCAGGTAAGCAGGACCAAAGGTAAAACGAATCAGCCAATAGGCCAACATGGAAACGGCTGCTGATGCTATCAATGACAACCAAAATGAGAAATTCATGAATTGTTGAGCTTTAGCATTATATTCTGCGATATCACGCTCTCGTGCTTTTACAAGAATGGGGGTGATGGTCTGTGCCAATATCATTGGGAGGAATATTAGAACTTCTGTAAACTTGGCTGCAACAGAAAAATAGCCCACAGAACTTTTGTCAATCATGCTGCCTATCATAACTTGATCAATACGCTGATAGATGATGACAGCTGCATTGGTCAGTAGCAGAGGAAAGGATTCTTTTATGAGAAATTTGGCATAGTCACGGTCGAATTGCCATTCTCTAAGAAATCCAATTTTGATATGGTATGCCATGACATAACCTGTTCCTAATAGTACAAAATCAAACATATAAGCCACTACAAACCATGTCAAAGAAGCGCCAATCCACAACAGTGTTAGCTTGATGACAATGCTGATAAGCGTCCGACTGATTTCTGCTTTAACGACATATTCGTTTTGTACGATAGCTGTAAAATAGTTGCGGATAACGATGAGCGAGTTTAGGACAACGGTCAGTGAATAGATGGCAACTAATAAAGTGGTGTATCCATCCGCTTCCATCAACCAGGATGTGATAATGGCGAGTGCAATGAAACAACAGCCAAAGATTAATTTTAGAAAGAAAGCCGTACCAATAATGGTCTGATAAGACTTTTGCCCTCGAGCCTCTTCACGAATTTCAATAGAGTCTAGGCCGAATAGCGCAAATGTCTGGAATAGAAACACGTAACTGATTACGTAATTCATTAGACCATATTGCTCAGGGCCCAAATATCGTGCCACAATGATGCCAGCCAGCAATCCCCCTAATAGGTTCACACTTTTACCTATAACTGCCCAAAACAAATTCTGCATGATTGCTTCTTTTGTCCTAGACAAGTGAAAGTGATTGATGATTCTATTTAAAATAGGCATTTGTAAACTAACAAATTAGAAGCTGAAGTGTAAGTCTTTTTTAATAATATGGAAGACTGTCCCTAAGAATGTGAGAAACATCATTCCCAAGACAAAAAGCATACGTTTCGGACCGGTTGGCTTCACAGGTACTGCGGCGCCCTGAATGATTGTAAAAGCTGGGGTTCGTTCCTGAACTTTGGCTTTGGCAGCCTGAAGCTGAGTACTCATCGTTGTGTAGGCATTGAATTTTAGCTGCATGTCGTTTTCCATATCTTGCATCTTCAGTTCTACACTGCGTAGTGATACGTTGGTTGTGGCATCCGACATACTGCCGTAGCGTTGGCGAACTTTTTCATACTCTTTCTTGGCCTCAGCAGTCAGCTTCTGGTAGTATTCGTAATCAGTGCGTGCTTTGTTTGTACGATAGTCGGTGATAAACTGTTGAAGACGAGCTCGTATCGAGTCAGAAATAGTCTTACAAATCAGTGCGTCTTGAGCTTTTGTGTTGATAGTAATCTCACCTGTCTTTTTGTCAATGCTAAGTTTTATATTGCTTCTGATAGCGTCTGCTATATTATTATCATCCCGTGAGAGCTGGTAAGGGTCAAACTTGCCGTCGCCAGCTCCTGTTGTGTCATCATCACTTTTAAATAGATTCTTGAGCCAAAATAGGGGCATAAACCAAATGGTTTGTTTCTGATGATTCTTCAGATAATCGTAGTAGGTGGTGTTAATATCTCCGTCCAGACTTTTCACTTTGATGTTAAACATGCTTGTGACAAAAGCATTATCTTCCATTAAGTCAGGATATAGCAGAGGGGTAATGGCATCAGAAGTCTGCATTTCGCTCAAGTCAAGACCAAAACTGGCAGCAATAGAACCCAATGTTCCTCCAGATAGCGAATTATCCATTTCAGGAGCTAACATAGCCTTGGTGTCATATGTTCTTGGCACACCTAATATATATATGCATGACAGCACAAAGGCTATAGGCAGTGTCTTGTAGAATAGACGGCGGTTGTCCCATATTTTCTTGATCATCAAACGGAGGTCGATGACCTCGGGTGTATGTTTCTTCTCTTCCATACTTCTCTAGCTTTACTTCGTCAAATTAGCAATAGTGGCTATCATGGTGCCGAGCGAGGCAGCGGTGGTACCCAGACTCAGCCATTGCTGCAGACCGAAGCCTTGGCGCTGGCGCTTGGTGGGAACCACTATCTGGCAGCCGGGGCGGGGCCTGTGTTTGCGGTCGGCTTTGGCCACCATGCCGTTCATGTAGATGATAATGGTCTGGCTCTTCTTGGCAGTCGACGTGGTGCCACCGGCACGTTCGATGTAGTAGTTGGCACTCTCACCTTCTCTGAATTGTACGGTGTTGGGGTAGAGGACTTCGCCATTGATGCTGACGGTGTTGGTATAGCGGGGGACAATGATGCGGTCGCCCTCACGCAGGATGGGGTCGTCATCACTGCCAGGACGGGCCAATGCCTTGTCGAGCTCGATACCTACGGGGTAGGTGGAGGCGGTGAGCAGCTTCCTGACGTCGATAGAGTCTTTGCCCGAGTTACGCTGGGCGGTACGTAGCACGGTCTCCATCATTTCGCGTTCCTCCTGAGTCATACGGCGTAGCAGCTTGGTACCTTCAGGATAGGCACGCTGGGTCAGACCACCGGCCTGCTTGATGACATCGCTCAGTCGCTGGCCTTTGTTCGACAGGGCATAGGTGCCCTCAAACTGTACTTCGCCCTCTACGGTGATGTTCTGCTGTTCTGTGTAGTTGGGGCTGCGGCGTACATAGACTTCGTCGAAAGGCTGCAGCGTGAAGTCGGGTTGTCCGACGATAGTGAAGTCGGGTGTCAGTTGGAAGCTAAACGTCTGGGCTATCTGGTCGTCGGCCTCCATGGCGTTGGGATTGTTGACACGGCGGGCTACGTCGACTTTCACCAGTGATGCTGCCTCAGTGGGTCCGCCAGCCTGGATAATCAGGTCTTCCACGGTCTCATTGTCAGCATAGCGGTAGACGCCTGGATAGGCCACCTCACCGTTGATGGATACAGTTTTCTGCTCGTTGCGTTCCTCACGGCTGGCAATGTAGATGACATCCTCATTGCGTATGGGTACGTCAGGTGATGTGCCTTCTAAGATGCCACGGATGTCAATGCTCAACACTTCCAGTGTACGGTCAGGCTTCATGCGGTGCATGACAGCATGCTGGCTGATGGCACCCTCGGTCAGTCCGGCGGCAGCCTCGACAAGAGCCTTGACGGTGCAGATGTTACCGCCTACCTGATACATGCCTGGACGGAATACGGCACCCTTGATTTCCACCATGTTCTCGTAGCGGGTGAGGGTAGAGTCGACGCTCACCGAGTCTTCGTCCATGAGTTTGAACGTGCTGAGGTCGAATTCGCCGACGCTGAACACACTGTATTTGTTGCCCGCCTTGCGGTTGATGCGGATGGCCTTGGTATAAGCGTCGCCAGTGAATCCGCCGGCATATTTTAGCAGCGTAGCGGCACTTTCGGTTTTCTTCATCTCGTAGTACATAGGGCGCTTCACTTTACCCGTGATATTCACCAGTGCCTCGTAGGGACTGACGGTGATGACGTCATTGTCCTGCAGGCGGACGTCGCCCGTCAGTTTGCCGTTCAGCAGGAAGTCGTAGACGTCGACGTTGCTCAGCAGATGTCCGTGGCGGTACACCTTGACGTTGCGCAGCGTACCGATGTCGTTCGGACCGCCAGCCATATACAGGGCATTGTAGACGGTGGCAAAGGCCGACAGAGTGTATGTGCCGGGTACCTTTACTTCGCCCATAACGCTGACCGTGATGGTACGTGTCTGTCCGAGTGTCAGGTCAATCTTCGACCCCTGATAGCGCGGTCCAAGTACCTGCTTCAGGCGGCCTTTGGCCTGTGTCACCGACAGCCCGCCCAATTGTATGACGCCGATGCCTTCGACGTTGATGGTACCGTCAGGCGAGATGGTTTCAGTGATGCTCTGCTGCGAGGCTCCCCAGATGTCGATGTTCACGGCATCGCCCGGTCCTAACCGGTAGCTTTGTGGCGTGGCCAGATTCATCGAACTCTCGAACGTCAGGTTCTTGTTGTTGAACACGTCATGGCCGAAAATCTTACGGCCCTGCGGCTCTTCCATGTCGTAGAAGTATTTCAGCGAGTCGGGCATCATGAAGTCCATGGCCTCGTCCATTTCCACGAAGTCGCGGTCCTGATCATCGTACGTATGGCGCTGAATCTGGTTGGCTTTCTTGGTGTCTTTGATGCGATATTGCGAGGCCTTCTGCTGATCCTTGGTACGCTGTTCCTCACGTTTCTCGGCATTCGACTCCCTCATGCGGGTTTTCACGTTTTGCGACCCTGGCGTGATGTCGTCGGCACCCAATGCACCGTTCTTCATCTGTTTCTGGTACTTCTTCTGGATGCGGCGTAACTGGTCGATGGTGACGCCTCGCTGCATCAGCTGTGTGACAATTTGCTGACGGCTCACGCCCTTGGCATTTTGTTCTATGACAAAATCCATGACCTGATTGTCCGTCATACCCGATTGAGCCCATCCCGTGGCAACGGCCAACACCAGACAGGCTACTATAGTAGCGATTCTTTTCATAGTTTCGTGTACATATATTTATATACTAAACACGCTAAAGCGCAAAATATTGCGCAAAAGTACAAAAAAAACGTAAAAATATTAATGGCGGTAGCAAAATTTTCACTATTCACTATTCCCTTTTCACTTTTTTTTGTACTTTTCTCCTTTAGAGAAGGCACTTTCACTCGAAAATGAAAAAAAACTCGTTTTCTTTTGGTTCTTTGCTCACTTATTCGTACCTTTGCAGCACATTACGAAGCATTCTGTCGGGGCTGACTGGATTTGACAGCAGGACGAGATGGTACGTAGGCATGCGGAGTGACGACTGTGTTCTCCATAATCAAGTCGGTCGAAAAATTAATTGGCAACTATGAGTATGCTCTCGCTGCTTAATCGAAGCACAGTAGATTAATAGCTTAATTCCGTCACCAGGTGACAGAACGAGACGTCGCTCCGAGGATGTTGTTCCGAATCCAGAGATCAAGCGGCGCAGGTTAAATCGGAAATAGTCTTGTCAGGCCCCGATGGCGGGATGAAGTTTTAGGGGATAAGGGTGCTGTTGGTGGTCCGGGTCTTGCAGCATCACGAAAATGAAGTCCGGAATAAGCATGTAGAAAGCGTATGGTTTCCCTGTGTGGACGAGGGTTCGACTCCCTCCAGCTCCACTTCGTTACGCTGATGAGTCTCGCCCTCGTGAGGGTTCTTCGACCTGAAGGTCAAAGCGACTTGGTCGATGACGACTCCCTCCAGTTCCACGATATTAACTAACTAAAAACAATATGACTATGAAAAGACGTTTACTTTTACAGACAACCTTCATGCTGTTTTCTATTTGCAGCTGGGCGCAGGGACCGAACAATACGGAAACGTATTATCAGGCTGCTGACGGAAAGATGGGTGCAGAACTGAAGACGGCCATGTCGGTGATTATCAACACGGGTAAGAACGACATTTCTTATAATGGCTTGTGGGAAGCATACGCAACTACGGATGTGCGTGCTGATGGTTTCCTGCGTGACTGGTATTCGAACACGACCAGTTATGTGATTGGAGGTCCCAAACAGGGCGCCAGCTATAGCGCAGAAGGCGATGCCTATAATCGTGAGCATACTATTCCCCAAAGTTGGTTCAGTAAGAATGCCCCGATGGTGTCTGACCTAATACAGGTTGTGCCGACTGACGGTTATGTCAACAACCGCCGTTCGAACTGGCCTTTTGCCGAAGTTGCCAACGTTACCTACCAATCTAATGGAGGGTATTGTAAGTTAGGTTCCAGCAAGACCTCAGGGTATAATGGTACTGCATTCGAACCAAACGATGAGATTAAGGGTGACTTGGCTCGTATCTATTTTTATATGGCCACTTGTTATGAAAGTCAATGTGCAGGATGGACGGCTGGTGAAGGTAATTATGTGTTCTCCAATGAAAATCTGGGCTTGAAGAATTGGGTTGTGGACATGTTTATGGCTTGGTCGAAACTGGATCCCGTTGATGATGTGGAGATTGCCCGTAACAACGCAATACAAACGACTGTCGTAAAAGTAGGTAATAAGTATAAAAGTCAGAACAACCGCAATCCGTTCGTGGACTATCCTGGACTGGAAGACTACATTTGGGGCGACAAGCAGGACGTGGCATTCAGCTACGACAACTACAATGCAGGCGAGCAAAGCATCGTGGCCCGTCCGACATTCACGCCCGATGCCGGTACTTATTATGAGAGTGTTGAGGTAACTATTTCGTGTAAGACCGACGGAGCCGCCATCTATTACACCACAAACGGTGAGGATGCCTCTGAGCAGAGCATTCTCTACGAAGGTCCGTTCACGCTCAGCGAGCTTGGCACCTATACTGTCAAGGCCGTGGCCATCCTCGACGGAGAGCGTAGTGCCCAGAGTGAAGCTACTTATACCATCACAGAGAGTGGTGGCGGTGGTGGTGGCGAAACACCTGCCGACTGCGAGATTGCTCTAAACAATACTTTCTTTGGAACAAACTATGGCGGAACAATCAGCGACGGAACTACTGAATTGACTGGTTCTCAGAATGGTGTCAGTGTTGTCTATCAGAAGGGTAGTGGGCAGTATTTCTATTGTAACAATACTGAAATCCGCCTCTATAGTGGTAATGAACTGACCATTAGTGTTGGTCAGGGTACTCTGACGTCAATAGAGTTTGGTACGGGTCAAAAGACGGCGACCTTAAATGCTAATGTCGGGACATTGCAGGACAATACCTGGACTGGAGATGCGATGAGTGTGACGATTACAAGCGGAGGAACACGTTCCATTCCCACACTGAAGATCAATGTCAATGGTGGCCAGGGACCTTCCGGCATCGACTTCGTTCAGACCACGACGAACCTCGACGGCCAGCGTGTCATCTACGACCTCAGCGGTCGCCGTGTCACCAATCCTACCCGTGGTATCTATATTGTTGATGGCCGCAAGGTCGTGATTAAGTGACGCAGTATCAAGGTCGTGATTAAGTGAGAGAAGATTCTTGAGTTGTAAGCCTATGCATAATTAAGCGTTAATTATACGTAAAAACGGCTGCAAAGGTTTGGCTTGTTGAAAAATAATGTCTACCTTTGCAGCCCTTTTCGCTCTCTTGATTTAAATCAAGGAAAAATATTCAACAGTTGCAGACAACTATCAATAATTAAAATAAGATAAAAAGTGGAAACGAAAAAACTGCTGCTGCTTCCGGCACTGCTGATGGTGCTGACAAGCGGCTGGGCACAGGGTCCCAATAACTCTGGAACTTATTACAAGAACGCCAACGGCAAGAAGGGCGCAGCCCTGAAGACGGAGTTGGGTGTTATTATCAATCCCCACCACAAGATTGGCTACGACGGTTTGTTCAGTGCCTATGAACAGACCGACAAGCGTTCTGACGGCTATGTGCGCGACTGGTATTCATGTGTCACCAACTACAGGTTCAGCGACCATGGCGGATATAAGAAGGAGGGCGACTGCTATAACCGCGAGCACTCTGTACCGCAGAGTTGGTTCAAAGGTAGTGCCAGTGCAGGCTATTTGAAGTGCGACATTGTCCATGTGGTACCTACCGACGGCTATGTCAACAACCGTCGCTCGTCGTTCCCCCTGGCCGAGGTCAGTAACGCCACCTACCAGTCGCAACAGGGCTACAGCAAGTTAGGCTCTTGTAAGACGGCTGGCTACAACAGCACTGTGTTTGAACCCAACGACGAGATTAAGGGCGACATGGCCCGCATGTATTTCTATATGGTGACCTGTTATGAGTCAGAGGCAGGCGGATGGGGACATAATGTCTTCTCCAGACAGAATCTCGGCTTCGAACAGTGGTATGTCGACATGCTTATGCGCTGGTCGAAGCAGGACCCCATCGATGCGCGTGAGATAGCCCGCAACGACGCCGTCTATGCAACCCAGCAGAACCGTAATCCCTTCGTCGACTATCCAGGACTCGAGGACTACATCTGGGGGGACAAGCAGGACGTACAGTTCAGCTACGACAACTATGAAGGCCATGGTGGTGGCCAGGTGCCGACCGTGGCCATGCCAGTCTTCGCGCCTGACGCAGGAACATATTATAATAATGTGGAGGTTACGCTGACCACGGCCACAGAGGGTGCTACCATCTATTATACTACTGACGGTGCCGATGCCTCGGCCAACAGCATTTATTACGAAGGTCCCTTTACCGTGTCGGAAACCTGTGTCATCAAGGCCGTGGCCATCAAGGACGGTGTGGAGAGCTATCAGGCCTCAGCCTTCTATCAGATTACCGATGATGAGCAGCCTGACAATCCTGACGATCCTGGTGACGAGCCTGAAGAAGATCCCGAAGAAGGCGGCGACGTGCCTGGTGCTGAAACACCCGTTAGCGGCGATATTGTCCTCTGCGATAACCTCTTCCATACCAGCTATGGTGGTTCCATCTCTTCCTCAGTGACCGACGACTTGGTCGGCTCAATGCACGGCGTTACCGTGACCTATTCGCTGGCCGACGGTTCCAACCGCTATGTCAACAGCAGTCATCTGCGCCTCTATCCCGGTAACAAGCTCATCTTCAGCGTCGAGCAGGGACAGCTGACCGGACTGGAGTTCGAGTTTGCCAGTGGCACGCCTTCCGACAGGCTTGAGGCCGACGGCGTTGCCCTCAGCGATGCCACGTGGTCGGGCAATGCCAAGCAGGTGGTCATCACGCTGGCCTCAGGCAAGCATGCCCGTATTTCAAATGTCAAGGTAACCGTTTCTTCTGCTACGGGTATCGATATGGCAACCTTCCGTACACTCGACGGCCAGCGCGTCATCTACGACCTCAGCGGTCGCCGCGTCACCAATCCTACTCGTGGCATATACTTCGTGGATGGTAAGAAAGTCATGATAGAATAAATTAATGATAATACGAAACAATATGAAGAAGATTTTAATGATGTTGTCGTTTGTGGCGTTTACCATGACGATGATGGCCGTGCCTGCCAAGCGCGGCATGTGGAAGATGCTGACACTCAGCAATGGTACTGAAGTGAGAGCACAACTGGTGGGTGACGAACACGGACATTACTGGCTGTCTGAGGACGGTACCGCTTACCGTGAGGTTAGCGGTACAGACCGCTATGAGGCTATTGATGTTCAGCAAGCTGTGGCGAAGGCCAATGCCCGTCGCGCCAAAGCCAATGCCCGTCGCACGAAGCGACTGGGTAGCCATCGTGTCGTCGTTGGCGAGCAGACCCACTACACGGGTGAGAAGAAAGGACTGGTCATCCTGATGAACTTCAAGGACACCAAGTTCAAGACCGCCAACAACTTAGCTAAGTACAAGGACATTCTCAACAAGGAGAACTATAACGTCAGCCCCTTCCAGGGTTCCGTGGCTGACTACTTCAAGGCGCAGAGCACCGATGCTAACGGTGAGAGCCAGTTTGTGCTTACCTTTGACGTCGTAGGTCACTATACGGCTCATAAAAATTACTCATACTACGGTACAGATAGTGGTGCCGAGGGCAACGACCAGCATCCCGATGAGTTGGTGGTTGAAGCTGTTCAGGCTGCTGCCGCCGACGCTGAGGCCAACCTCAACTTTGCCGACTACGACTGGGATGGTGACGGCGAGGTCGACCAAGTGTTCATCCTCTATGCAGGAAAAGGACAGGCCGATGGCGGTGCTGCTAATACCATCTGGCCTCACATGTGGTATTTGTCAGGCACCAACATGCAGCAGGAGATTAATGGTGTCACCATTGACACCTACGCCTGTTCGAATGAAATTATGTCCGATGGCACCATCGAGGGCATTGGCTGCTTCTGCCACGAGTTCAGCCATTGCATGGGATTCCCCGATTTCTACGACACCAGCTACAGTGGCTGGTACGGTATGGGCAGCTGGGACCTGATGTGCAGCGGCTCCTATAATGGCAACACCTATAAGCCGGCAGGTTACAACGCCTATGAGAAGTGGATGTCTGGCTGGCTGGAACCCATCGAGCTGACTGAGGACGTGAAGGTCGAGAACCTCAAGGCCCTCAGCGACGGCGGCGACGCCTACATCCTCTACAATAGTGGCCACCGCGACGAATACTATACCATCGAGAACCGTCAGAAGAAGGGCTGGGATGCTGAGTTACCGGGCAAGGGCCTCATGATTGTCCATGTCGACTTCGACTCTAATATCTGGCAGGAGAACAATCCCAACACCAAAGTCACCCAGCAGGATGTGAACGACTATGCAGCAGAAGGCTACACCATCCATGCGAACGACCATCAGCGCTTTGCACTCTTCTGTGCTGATAACAAACCTAGCGATTATTCGGAATCCAACGACCTCTATCCTTATGGCAACAAGAACAGTCTGACGGCCACGTCGACGCCCAAGGCTTCGCTCTACAACACCAATGCCGCCGGTACGAAGCTCATGGAGAAGGGCATCACCGCCATTACCCAGAATGCCGACGGCACGATGTCGTTCGTCTATGGCGATCCCGACAATCCTGAAAATCCGGAGAATCCCGATCCTATCATCAATCCCGACCTGCCCGAGGGTACGCTGCTTAGCGAGACCTTCGACAATCTCGACGGTGAGGGAGGAAATGACGGCAAGTGGAGCGGCTCTCTTTCCATGCCAGCCATTGACCTGACCGATTCCGAAAGTCCCCTGTACGGCTGGACGTCCGACAACGGTAAGGTGTATGCCGGCAACAAGTGTGTCAAGTTAGGCACGTCGAGCCTTCCCGGCATCATCACTACGCCTGCTATGACCGTCAGTAGTACCGCCAAGCTCACTTTCCGTGCTGGTGCATGGAAAACCACTGACGAGAACACCACGTTGAAACTGTCGGTCAGTAACGGCACCATCGAACCCGCTGAAGTCACCATGAAGACTGGCGAGTTTACCGCCTTCGAGGCCACCATTACTGTCAACAACGGAGCTGCCCCCGGATATGCTGCCGCCAATTCCAATGTCAAAGTCACCTTCGCCACCGAGGGTGCTAAGGCTCGCTTCTTCCTCGACGACGTCGATGTGAAAGCTGCCGGTGCTACGTCGATTAGTGAAAAGGGAATAGTGAAAAATGAAACAGCCACTGCCGCCACCGATTGGTACACCCTCGACGGTCGCCGCCTCAGCGGTCAGCCCGTCAACAAGGGGCTCTACATTGTTAACGGTAAAAAGTATATAGTTAAGTAACCTATCGGCTGTCAGACAACGGAAGTGTTAAAACTGTGCCATGCTTTGGCACACAGTGTGCCACGGCTTGGCACACGTTGTGCCAAGCCGTGGCACAGTTTTCTGTTTGGCATGTGTAAACGCTCAATTAACATTTTCTTAACATAATAAGGATATGCCTTTAACTTAAAATTCCTATCCTTTTAACATAAAAAGAGCCTCTATTTAACATAACAATATGCAAAAGAGATATGAATACAGAGCATCAAAGATGGACTATAACAACCTTCCTATGGTTTAAATTATGTTAATTGGTTAAGTTTTCCACTTTTTTGTTGAAGTAGAGTGAAAAGAAATGACTATCTTTGCAGGAAATATACTCATTAGTGAAACCTTATTATCAGTTTTATGAAAAAGAAGATTAAGTTTAGCCTCGTCTATCGCGACATGTGGCAGTCAAGCGGCAAGTTCCAGCCCCGTAAGGACCAGTTAGAGCGCATAGCCCCAGTGATTATTGACATGGGATGCTTTGCCCGTGTAGAGACCAATGGTGGTGCCTTCGAGCAGGTGAACCTGCTGGCAGGTGAGAATCCTAACCCAGCAGTCCGTGCTTTCTGCAAGCCGTTCAACGAGGCAGGCATACAAACCCACATGCTGGACCGTGGCTTGAATGCCATCCGCATGTATCCCGTGCCTGACGACGTCCGTCAGCTGATGTACAAGGTGAAGAAGGCGCAGGGTGTGGACATTCCGCGCATCTTCTGCGGTCTGAACGACACGCGCAACATCATTCCCAGCATCAAGTGGGCCAAGGAGGCCGGTATGATTCCGCAGGCTACGCTGTGTATCACGACGAGTCCCGTGCACACCGTGGAATACTATAGTGGCATTGCCGACGAGGTGATTGCTGCCGGTGCCGAGGAAATCTGTCTGAAGGATATGGCAGGTATCGGTCAGCCCGCTCTGTTGGGTGCCCTGACGAAGGCCATCAAGGAGAAGCATCCCGACGTCATCATCCAGTATCACGGACACTCAGGTCCCGGCTTGTCAATGGCCTCGATTCTGGAGGTGTGCAACAACGGTGCCGACATCATCGATACGGCCATTGAGCCGCTGTCGTGGGGTAAGGTGCATCCGGATATTATCTCGGTACAGTCGATGCTGAAGAACGAAGGCTTCGAGGTAGACGAAATCAATATGAATGCGTATATGCAGGCACGTAGCCTGACGCAGGAGTTCGTGGACGACTGGCTGGGCTACTTCATCAATCCTGCTAACAAGCACATGTCGAGCCTGTTGTTGGGTTGCGGTCTGCCTGGTGGTATGATGGGTTCAATGATGGCCGACCTGGGTGGCATCCACAGCAGCATCAACAAGCTGCGCGCCAAGAAGGGTGAGCCGGAACTGGGCATTGACGACATGCTCGTGAAGCTGTTCCAGGAGGTAGAGTATGTGTGGCCGAAGGTAGGTTATCCCCCATTAGTGACGCCGTTCTCTCAGTATACGAAGAACATTGCGCTGATGAACCTGCTGACCATCGAACAGGGCAAGGGCCGCTACGTGATGATGGACGATGCCATGTGGGGCATGATCCTGGGCAAGAGCGGCAAGATTCCTGGCGAGATTGCTCCCGAACTGAAGGAGCTGGCTGCCAAGCAGGGCAAGGAGTTCACCGACGTCGACCCGCACACTTTGCTGAAGAATGCGCTGCCCGATTTCCGCAAGGAGATGGACGAGAACGGCTGGGAGTACGGTCAAGACGACGAGGAGCTGTTCGAGCTGGCTATGCACCCCGAGCAGTACCGCGTGCTGAAGAGCGGTATGGCCAAGAAGAACTTCCTGGCCGACCTGCAGAAGCAGAAGGATGCCAAGTTAGGCAGCAAGATGAGTCTCGAGGAACTGTCGGCCTTCAAACATGCCAAAGCCGACCCTATTACGGCTCCCGTTGCCGGACAGGTGTACTACGAATTCTCGGGCGAAGGCGCCTGCGAGCCTTGTCTGGAACCGTTTATCGGCCAGAAGTACCAGGAGGGCGACACCTACTGCTACATTCAGGCTTCTTGGGGCGAGATTGTTCCCATTCCAGCCTGTCTGGGTGGTAAGCTCGTCGAGGTGGCCGCCAAGCAGGGTGCCAAGGTGCGCCGTGGCGACAACTTAGGTTGGATTGAGCGGCCTAACGGCAATTAAGAGTTAAGAATTAAGAATTGTTGCCTACGGCATTAAGAATTAAGAATTAGGCTGACTAAACTCATTTTGGAAACGAAAGAGATACATATTAGTGACTATCATTATGACCTGCCTGATGAACGGATAGCCAAATTTCCGGAACCACAGCGCGACCATTCGAAGTTGCTGATATACAACAAAGGTAAGGTAGGGGAGGATGTGTTCTGGCATCTTCCCCAGTACCTTCCAAAGGGTGGCCTGATGGTGATGAACAACACCAAGGTCATTCAGGCGCGCCTGCACTTCCGTAAGAGCGACGCCTACGGACAGCCTACGGGCGCCCTGATAGAGATATTCCTGTTGGAGCCTTTTGTGCCTGCCGACTACGAGCAGATGTTCCAGCAGACGAGCCGTTGCCAGTGGCTGTGCTTGGTGGGTAACCAGAAAAAATGGAAGGAAGGCCCACTATTTCGCAAACTGGAAATCAGGAACGAGACAATAGACATCCGTGCAACTCGTCTGGGTGAGCACGGCACCAGTCAGCTCATCGACTTTGAGTGGAGCGTCACGCCAAGTTCTTCTTCAAATGGCGAAGAGAGTGGCGTGAAGGGTGTGTCGTTTGCTGAAATCCTCGATGCGATGGGTGAGTTGCCCATTCCGCCATACCTGAACCGTGAGACCCAGGAGAGCGACAAGACCACATACCAGACGGTATACTCGAAAATCAAGGGTAGCGTGGCGGCTCCGACTGCCGGCCTGCACTTCACACAACGGGTGTTGGATGATGTCGATGCCCGAGGTATTGAGCGTGAGGAACTGACGCTACACGTTGGCGCAGGAACCTTTAAGCCCGTGAAGAGCGAGACCATCGGCGAGCATGCCATGCATACGGAGTATATTGCTGTGCGCCGTCATACCGTTGAGCGTCTGTTGGCTCATCAGTGTGAGGCTATTGCCGTCGGCACTACCAGCGTGCGTACGCTGGAAAGTCTGTACTATATGGGTCTGAAGCTTGAAAACGACCCGACGCTGTCGGCTGAGGCCTTGCACGTTTGCCAATGGGAGCCTTACGAACATGTGGCAAGCATCACGCCGCAGAAGGCGCTACAGAATCTGTTAGCGTGGTATGATCGGAACGGCGAGAGCGTCCTGCATTCGTCTACGCAGATTATCATCGCTCCGGGCTATGACTACAAGATAGTGAAAATGCTCATCACCAACTTCCATCAGCCGCAGTCGACGCTGCTCTTGCTGGTGAGTGCCTTTGTGCATGGTGACTGGCGCAAGATTTACGACTATGCTCTGGCTCATGACTTCCGTTTCCTGAGCTATGGCGACTCGTCGCTGTTGATTCCCTGAGGGGAAGTAAAAAGGTAAGAAAGTAAGAAAGTAAAGATATATGAAGTACGGATTAATTAAAGTCGCTGCTGCCGTTCCTGCTGTCAAGGTGGCCGACATTGCGTATAACGTGGTAGAAATCGAGAAACTCATCACGCTGGCTGACAGCGAGGACGTGGAGATTGTCTGTTTCCCCGAACTCTGTCTGACGGGCTATTCCTGTCAGGACCTGTTCAAGTCGCAACTGCTGCAGACCAAAGCCGAGGAAGGCCTGATGATGCTTCTAGAGTTTACGCGTAAGCTTGATATCATCTGTGTCATCGGTATGCCTATACAGGCTGAGGGACTGTTGCTCAACTGTGCTGTCATCATCCAGAGCGGCAGCATTCTGGGTATCGTCCCAAAGACCTATCTGCCTAACTACAACGAGTTTTACGAGAAACGCTGGTTTGCATCGGCTCAGGACCTTAACAGTACGTCGTTTTATCTGGCGGGCAACCTTGTCACGCTGAGTGCCGACCCCAAACTGTTCCAGACGGGCGACGGCGTCAAGTTTGGCGTCGAGATATGTGAAGACCTCTGGGCTCCCGTGCCTCCCAGCAACCTGCTGACGATGGCTGGTGCCGACATCATTCTGAACTGCTCGGCCAGCGACGACCTCATCGGCAAGCATCGCTATCTGCGTTCGTTGCTCATGCAGCAGAGTGCCCGTACGCTGAGCGGTTACGTCTATGCCTCGTGTGGCTTTGGCGAGTCCACGCAGGATGTCGTCTATGGCGGCAATGCCATCATTGTTGAGAACGGCCGCATACTGGTCGAGGGCGACCGCTACTCCTTGCAGCCGCAGTTGCAGGTTACGCAGATTGATGTTGAACGCCTGCGCACGGAGCGTCAGTCGAACACCACCTTCATCAATGCCCAGCGTGGTGCCCATGCTGCCATCATCGATGCCAAACCCCTGAGCGGTGAGCATTCGTTCAAGATGGAACGCCCCGTCAATCCGCATCCCTTCATTCCCAATGCCAACGATATGGCCGAGACGTGTGAAGAGATACTCAATATCCAGACAGTAGGACTGGCCAAGCGTCTGCTCCATACCAACTGCGAACATGTTGTCATTGGCATCAGCGGCGGTCTCGATTCCACACTGGCCCTGCTGATATGCGTGCGCACCTTCGACAAGCTGGGCTACGACCGTCGTGGCATCATCGGCGTCACCATGCCAGGCTTTGGTACCAGCGATCGCACCCACGATAATGCCACGTCGCTCATGCAGTCGTTAGGCATTTCACAGATGGAGATTTCCATCAGCAAGGCTGTCACTCAGCACTTCGAGGATATCGGTCACGACCCGAAGAAGCACGATGCCACCTATGAGAATTCCCAGGCTCGCGAGCGCACCCAGATACTGATGGACCTCGCCAACAAGTTGCAGGCCATTGTGGTCGGTACGGGTGACTTGTCGGAATTGGCTCTGGGCTGGGCAACGTATAATGGCGACCACATGTCGATGTATGGTGTCAATGCCGGTGTGCCGAAGACGCTCATCCAGTATCTCATCCGCTATATTGCTGCCATTCCGGCCTTTGGTGCCCAGCGCGACGTGCTTATTGACGTGGTCAACACGCCCATCTCGCCTGAGTTGACACCTGCCGATGCCGAGGGAAACATTCAGCAGAAGACCGAGGACCTTGTCGGCCCTTATGAGCTGCACGACTTCTTCCTCTACCATTTCATGCGTTTCGGCTTCCGACCTGCCAAGATATTCCTCCTGGCACAGCATGCCTTTATGAAGGAATACGACGCTGAAACCATCAAGAAATGGCTGCTAGTATTCTTCCGCCGCTTCTTCTCGCAGCAGTTCAAGCGTTCCTGTTTGCCCGACGGTCCGAAGGTTGGCAGCATCAGTCTTTCGCCACGTGGTGACTGGCGCATGCCCAGCGATGCCTCGTCGGCTCTCTGGCTCAAGGAGTGTGAGGAATTATAATGTAATACAAGTTTTCAAGTTTTTTCTATCACGAATTAGAGAATTATAGAATTATATAAGATGAGTTTTGCATCTCTTTCTGGCATGCAGCACCCAATAAAAATTCTCTAATTCTCTAATTCTTGATAATTACAAGAAATAATTACTTGATAAGTTCGACGCTGCGCTGCAGGAACTTATCTTATTAACCCTTGATAAGTTCGACGCTGCGCTGCAGGAACTTATCTTATTAACCCTTGATAAGTTCGACGCTGCGCTGCAGGAACTTATCGAGCGCTTCGCCCTTGAGCATGCCGTTCTGGAGCAGTGCCAGGTCGATGAGCTGGTGGACGATGGCGTTATCAGCGGCAAAATCGCTAAGCACACTATTTTTCTTGTCCTTCTGCTCCTGGACGGCCTTCTCGCACTCGGCCTTCATGTCTTTGTCGTCCTGGGTGAGCTCGTCGTACTTCTTCTTCTCTTGAGCCTGACGGATGGCTGCCAGACGGGCCTCCTGACCCTTCAGCTCGCTCTCGATGGGCTTCAGTGCCTCTTCGGTATTGGCCTTGCAGTCGTCGAGTACACGCTTGACCAAAGGATGGTCGGCGTTGAGCACCAGATTCAGCGAGTCGGGCATCTGAGCGTAGAAGTTCATGCCCTGCTGGAAACGGCTCATCTCCTTCATGCGGCGCATCCATTCGTTCTGCGTGATGACTACGGGGCGCTGGCTCTCGCCAAGGCTCTGTACCTCGACCATGAACTCCGTCTTCTCCATCTTCGGCATCTGCGACTTGAAGACCTGTGACAAATTGGCAGACTCGTCCTCTGTCAGGTTCGACTTCGGAGCGTCGTCCTTCACAATGAGACGGTCGATGATGTCGCTGTCAACGCGGGTGAAGCGGCTCTTCTCGAACTTCTGCTCCAGCATCTGGATGGCAGGCACGTCGAGCTGGCCGTCGAGCAGGATGACTGAATAGCCCTTGTCCTTGGCTCCCTGGATGTACGAATACTGCTCCTCCTTATCGGTAGCATACAGATAGATGAGGTTGCCGTCCTTGTCCTTCTGGGCACCCTCGATGAGTGTCTTGTACTCGTCGAAGGTGAAGTATTTGCCCTCTGTGTCCTTGAAGAGTGCAAACTCCTTGGCGCGGTCGTAGAAACTCTCCTCCGACAGCATACCGTAGTTGATGAAGAGCTTCAGGTCGTCCCACTTCTCCTCGTACTGCTTGCGGTCCTCCTTGAAGATGGCCTGCAGACGGTCGGCGACCTTCTTCGTGATGTAGGTGGAGATTTTCTTCACCTCGCGGTCGCTCTGGAGGTAGCTACGAGAGACGTTCAGGGGAATATCGGGTGAATCGATGACACCATGCAGCAGCGTCAGGAACTCAGGCACGATACCCTCTACCTGGTCGGTCACGAAGACCTGGTTGCAATACAGCTGAATCTTGTTGCGCTGCAGGTCGATGTTCGACTTGATGCGGGGGAAGTAGAGGATACCCGTGAGGTTGAAGGGATAGTCGACGTTCAGGTGAATCCAGAACATCGGTTCGTCGCTCATGGGATAGAGCTCGCGGTAGAACTTCTGGTAGTCCTCGTCCTTCAGCGTGCTGGGAGCCTTGGTCCACAGCGGCTCGGCATTGTTGATAATGTTGTCCTCCTGTGTGTCCACCATCTCCTTCTTCTCGCTCGACCACTCCTGCTTCTTTCCGAAAGCCACAGGTACGGCCATGAACTTGCAGTATTTGGTCAGCAGCTGCTGGATGCGCTCCTTCTCGAGGAACTCCTTGCAGTCGTCATCCAGATAGAGGATGATGTCCGAACCGCGGTCCTCTTTCTCAGCATCGTCAATCTCGTAGGCGGGAGAGCCGTCGCAGCTCCACTTCACAGCCTTGGCGCCGTCCTTGTAACTCTTTGTCACAATCTCCACCTTCTTCGATACCATGAAGCTGGAATAGAAGCCCAGTCCGAAGTGTCCGATGATGTTGTTGGCGTTGTCCTTGTACTTCTCCAGGAAGTCGTTGACACCCGAGAAAGCTATCTGATTGATGTACTTGTCGATTTCCTCCTCGGTCATACCGATACCGCGGTCTGAGATGGTGATGGTACCCTTGTCCTTGTCCAGCGAAATATGCACGGTCAGGTCGCCCATATCGCCCTTGAACTCGCCCTGCTGGGCCAGCGTCTTCAGCTTCTGGGTGGCGTCGACGGCATTCGAAACCATCTCGCGCAGGAAAATCTCGTGGTCTGAGTAGAGAAACTTTTTGATGACGGGGAAGATGTTCTCAGTTGTAACCCCGATGTTACCTTTTTGCATATACCTTATTATTATTATATTTCGTTAATCTTTTTGCTATTCTGGTGCAAATATCGTGCCAATTCCCAAAAAAGTATTACCTTTGCACGCAAAATTCAATAAATTATGGCAAAAAGAAGGTGGCGCTGCAAAGCCGGACAACAGCCTACGGAGTTCGACAAGCGCATCATGTATTTAGAGAATAAAGGAGCACTGGTGCCTACACCAGACTTGATCAAGACTCCTGAACAGATTGAAGGCATCCGCAGGGCCGGTGTGGTCAACACGGGTGTGTTGGATGCTGTCGAGAAAGAGATATGTGCCGGCATGTCGACGCTGGAGATAGACCAGATATGCCGTGACTACTGTGCCCTGCACAATGCAATACCGGCCTGTCTGAACTATGACCTCGAGGACGGCGAGACGCCGCCGTTCCCCATGTCGGTATGTACGAGCATCAACGAGGTGGTGTGTCACGGCATACCCAAGGCCGAGGACATTCTGGAAGAGGGCGACATCATCAACGTCGACTTCACCACCATTCTCGACGGCTACTATGCCGATGCCTCGCGAATGTTCATCATAGGAAAGACAACGCCCGAGAAAGAACAGCTGGTGCGCGTCACCAAGGAATGTCTGGAGATAGGCATGGAGGCTGCCAAGCCCTGGGGCTTTGTCAACGAGATAGGCAAGGCCATTCAGAAGCACGCCGACAAATTCCACTACGGCATAGTACGCGACCTGTGCGGTCATGGGGTGGGGAACCACTTCCACGAAGACCCAGAAGTTGCCCACTTCAAGCAGAAGGGCAACGGCATGCTGCTCGTACCCGGTATGGTGTTTACCATCGAACCCATGATTAATATGGGTACTTGGAAAGTCTTCATAGACTCCGAAGACCCCTACGGCTGGGAAGTCATCTCCGACGACGAACTGCCCTCTGCCCAATGGGAGCACACCCTCCTCATGACTGAGCACGGCGTGGAGGTGCTGACATATTAATCCACTATCTTTCCTGATACTCCGGGGAAAGCTCAAAGGTATGTCAAGGGACTGTCCTTGAAAGGTGGTGGCGGTAAGTTGGAGTAAACAAATTAACTATATCACAGTGGGGAATCCCCACTGTGATAAGACAAAACAATATCAACTACAAAACAAAAGATGCTAAACGGTACAGCAAATTCACTGAATTTACTAACCAATTTCACTGAATTTGCTGACCAATTTCACTTAATTTGCATTGGTGGTCCACCCTTCATAACTGGTGATGCCTATGGACTGAGAGATTTAGACAATACTGTTTTTGCTGCCATTCGCAAGAATCCAAGCTATTCATACGAGCAACTTGCTGATTACTGTGGTTTCTCTCGCCCCACTATTGCCCGTACCATTAAGTCTTTGCAAAGCAAGGGGCTGATTCATCGTATAGGCTCTGACAAGACTGGCCATTGGGAATTCTAACGATGCTCGGCATTAGGCAATTAAACTTTTTCCACTTTTTTTTGATTACAAAATTATTCAGTATCTTTGCAGTATTACTTGGAGGGTGGCGACGAGTCGCGCCTGTTGAAGAGTGATAAACATAGAGGAAAGCTGAAAAGCTTTGTTCCACATGAGAATCTGCAAAATTCACTGTACTAAGGAGCAAGTTTGAAAGCTGTTCTTCCTGTTGTGTATATATACTTGTACCTTAATTAATGTAAGGGCAGCTCACATATATGCGGCAGGTGTGAGCTGTTTTTTCATTCTTACAAATTATGTACGAGAATTGGGATAATATGGTCTGATTTTCCTACATTTTTAATATTAAATAGGTAAAAAAGCCCCCAAAAGAGGATTCCCGAGTTTTCATTGTGATGGGATGCTCAATCCTTCTTCGCGCATCCAGGCGGTGACGCTCTTGTGCATGCGCTGCTTGAAGGCGGTACTGAAGGTGCTGTAGCTGTGGTAGCCGCTCTCCTGGGCCAGCTGCTGGGCGACGATGGGCTTATGTGCAGCGGCAAGCTCGCGGTAGCGGGCTACGAAGTGACGGACGCGAAGATCGTGGATGTATGCATAATAGCTTGTATCCTGACTGGCGAAATACTGGCTGAGATAGTAGTGGTTTACGCCGATGGCTGTCGAGAGTTGCGTCAGGGTCAGGTCTGGCTGCAAGTAGAGCTGCGTGTTCTCACAGTGCTTCGCAAGCAGTTGGCCGATATGGGATAAAGCATCACTAACAGGGAGGGACTCAGGGATTGTCCCCGCCTCCGACAGGATGTCGTCCTCGCGCTCTGCCGCTTCATCCAGCTGCGGCAATGTCTCCACCCGCCACAGCAGGAGGCCTGACAGCGGAAAGCCGGTGAGGTGGGCGATGGTGGACATCACGTAGTTGTCGGTATATTCATAGCTCATGAGCAGTAGCATGAGGCCGATGAGCAGCGTAAGGCTGAGCCACACCTCCTTGTGCTCCAGGTCGGCGTAGTTGTCGCGCAGCCACCGCCCATATTGCCTCACGGCCACCACCATATATATAATGAAGGCCACGATGAGGATCAGCCCATAGACCTTGTTCGGGGTTGTGAGGTCGATGGATGGCAGGGCGATTTGCAGCACTGCGATCACCGCGCAGGGCGTCATGACGACGAAAATGGGCCACAGTGGTCGGCGGCGGTCCTGCAGCATGGTCAGCAGTGTGCCGACGAAGACGGGAGGCAGCGTTATGCAGTCGATAGCGACGAGCAGCCCGTAAATCACCGAGCTGGTGTCGTCCGAGTATGTGTAGAACAGTATCCACCAGACGTGGGCCAAGGCCATGACGGCGAATAATGCTGCTGCCCAGCGGCGCAGTCGTGCGGGAGGCGTGATGTCGGGCGCGATAGCCTTGCCCCGACACAGCAGCAGGTAGAGGCATAGCACGGTGGCCACGGCAGTTCCTGCGCCGTGGAGCAGGAGATACAGTATCGACAATGGAGTTATCTGTTCAGGCATATCGTTTTTGTTATTGCTGCTTTACGCTGCAAAATTACTACTTTTTCAGTGAAATCTGACGTGTTTTCCCAAAAAAATGTACATTGGCACCCAGATTGCGAAAAAATCACATTACATCACGCCGAAACATCGAAAGATGTGCTTGGCGGGTTTGTTTTGCCATTTCATCGGCGGTTGCTGTTGTTTAAAATGCGTGAATTGAGGTTGAAAATGCGTTAATGAGTGAATCTGTGGGGCGGGAAGACTATCAGCTAATGCAAAAAAAATCTCATCTAATGCAAAATCTTCGATTACGGCGATTTTGACCTTGCATGCTTCGTTTTTTTTGAGTACCTTTGAGGTCAAATCCACGACCATTAGTGGTGTGTTTGTAAGTGTAACTAAATCCTTTATGAATTAGTAATATCTAAATATTGTTTAATAATTTTTTAAAAAAAGTATGAAAAGAAGTATGATTTCAATGGCAGCTGTTCTCTTTGCTGCCCTCATGACAACAACAGTGCTAACATCTTGCAGCAGCAGTGACAGCGACGAGCCTAAGAAGCCCGAGTTTACTAAGACTGTTGTGAAGTACACCGTTAATTCAGATGATGCCACGCTTGGACTTTTTAAACTAAACGTATATGGCACCGATGCTGATGGAAATGCTTTCGTAGAGACCATGAGCAATCCGTCGTATTCCAAGACCGTCGAAATTCCCGTCAGCAAACTGCCTTGCACTGTAGAGTACTATATAGTGGTTACTCCTTTGGAGGATAAGGTAGCTACCGAGGATTTTGATGTAAAAATCGAAAGGAATATTGATGCTATGTCTTTGTTAAGTGATAACACCGTGTCTGGTGTCGTTGAAGATAAATTTAGTAGGTATATTAACAAAATTGAAGCAGGCACTTTATTGTCTGAATTTGCTAAGATTTTGAATAATTACGGAAAGGTCATTATATCCATTGATGCCAATGGAAAACTCACTAAACAAACGAAAAGCAGTATCTAACAAGACTTCCGTCCATAGCATCAACAAGGAAACTAGATTCATATTTACCCTATAACAGATACAATTATGAAAAAGTTAATGAATTGGATGCTTGCCACCATCCTGATTTGTGGCGCAAGTGTGTTTACGTCGTGTTCTAATTCGGATGATCCGGTTACACCATCTGTCGACACTAAAAAATGTACGCGTGTGCAGGTGCTTTACAAAATCAATAGTCCGAAGACCAATTATACCTTCTTCGAGGGCAAGTTTGCCCTCAAGAGCGGCGACGAGGTAAAAGAGATTACCAAGTTGCTGGCCTATGGTGAGGGACAGAACGAACTCTATAATGTAAACGATATCTCAGCTTTCCCCGTCAAGGAGGCCATCTGCCTGCACTATGGCATAAAGGAAGGTCTGGAGTCTTACTCAGGCGAATATAGTTTGAATTGGGAACTTTCTTACACTGTAACCTCTTTTAATGCCCTGGGCGAAGAACTCGACACTCAGACTATCAGTGACGAATGGAATGAAAAAGGCAATACATCGAAAAAGGAAGATCTTGAGGTTGCTGTCAAGCTTTCCTATAGTGAACTGCATGCCAGCGTAGCCGAGGACGGTAAAATTACCCTCAGTATAGAAAATAAGATGCATCCAGAAAAAAGTGGCATCGACTGGTAATGGCTAAATTCCTTGCCGACGCTACTTGCCGCCGAGGGTGTCAACCCTTAGGCGGCAATGTTTTTCCTGACTTCTTGAAATAATCGCCTCCCTGATGAAGGGAAGTTTCATTACGACAAACTACCAGTTTAATCCCTGCAAACTGGTAGTTTGTTACCTATAAACTCTCGCTTCTAGACAATTGCCTTTTTCCTATTCTTTTTCAATCTTTTTAGTCAAGGTCAGGATATTTCGGTCATCAACGCGCTCATAATTGATGGAATCCATGATTTCACGCACCAGGAATACACCCAGCCCGCCTATCTTCCGCTCCTTAGCTGACAGCGAAGTATCTACTTTCGCTATGGTTGTCGGGTCAAAAGAGACACCTGTATCAGTGATCGTAATTTTGAGCTGACGACCATCTGTCATGAATGCCACATGGATACTTCCATGCCTGCCAGACGGATAGGCATATTTTATCACATTCACCACCGCCTCTTCAACGGCTAGCCGAAGCTTACTGGCCAACGATTTCCCGACATTCATCTTGGGATATACCGCGACCTGGAAATCAGATAAGCGTGTTATTTCGCATAAATCGTTATCCAGCGTGATTGTCTCTGTCATGGTACTTTCAAACTTCTGGGGTGTGTAGCGCACGGCGAGCATTGTCAGGTCATCGCTTTGTTCGGCATTCATGGCAAAGCGATGCACCGCTTCGGTGACTGTACTTACAATATCCTCGGGCTTCAAACGCCGCTTAACGCAATCATTCAACACTTCTTTCGTGCGCTCAAGACCGAGTTCCTGCCCTTCTGCGTTATTAGCCTCAGTCAGTCCGTCGGTATAAAGGAAGATAGTACTGCCAGGACTTAGCGTGATAGTCTGCAAGCTGAACTCCGCATCGTCAATGGGACCTATAGGCGCGTTGGGATCACAGTCAAGCATCATGAGTTCATCACCTAATATAAATGGTGCATTATGGCCTGCATTACAATAGCGCAGACGTCCTGTAGGCAGGTCGAGCACCCCGATAAAGAAGGTAAAGAACAGGCAATCCTCATTACCGTCAGAGGCCACTTCGTTAAGTGCATGAACGACACGGGCAGGATTGTTCTCGTGAAGCGTAAATGCATACAGCAGCGAATGGATACTGGCCATCAGCATAGCGGCGGGGGTGCCCTTACCGCAGACATCGCCAATACAGAAGAATAGTTTCTCGTCGCGGATAATATAGTCGAATAGATCACCTCCCACCTCACGGGCAGGCACAAGCTTACCGAAGATTTCAACGTTATCATAGATCATGCTACCATTAGGCAGCATTTTCTGCTGTATCTGACTGGCCACATGCAACTCGGAAGCGATGCGTTCCTTTTCGGCATTTGTCTGACGAAGCCGCTCCAAATTCCGAGAGGCACGGCTTATGATAAAGCCTACAAGCAACAAGCCTACACAAACGACAAATAGCAACAAAAGCTGCACATTACGCAGTTTACCAAACACCTCACCATCTTCAAGGACACTGATTAACACCCAATCTGTCATACCTCCTACAGGGTGGTAGAATACGTGCAAATCCCGACCTTCCTCGTCTTCCAGAGTGAAATACCCTTGTTTGTCACTATAACCTGAAATATGCTTGAGTACCATTTGAAACACAGGCCCATCCTGACCTGCTAGCAGATGGTTTTTGCCAGATATCAGGAAGCGCTGAGTGCTCTTGTAGACCTTATTCTCTTCCACCATTCCTTCAAGTAGGTCAATGGAAAGATCGGCATCGGCTACAGCTACGATCTTATTATTTGAATCACGGACAGGAACGGCATAAGTGGTTAATAAAGTTTTGGCGCCTTCATTGTCATAATAAGGTTCGCACCAGTGACCACGACCAGTTTCTATCGGCACTACATAAAATTCGCTTTTCGTATAGTCATGTTCGGCAGAACCTAATTGAAGGTTCTCGACTGTGCCATCGGCCCGTCGTACTGCATACGGCTCAAACCAGCGTCCTTTCTGTGGGTAATAGTCAGGAATGAAGGTGATGCTGCTGCCAAGGATAGCAGGATTGTTTTCCACCAAACGGCGAGTTTTCACATACATTGCATCGGGATCTCCTAGGTCATCTCTCACCACCCACGACATATTATCGACCGTAATCTCTATCTTTGCCAAATGGTTGCGTATACCGAGATAAATGCCCGCCATTTCCCTTTCTACCAGCCGTTCCATCGTTTCCTGAATGACATTATGGCTGGTATAAGACATGAAAACCACTATCAATACCTGCAGTATAGCTGCAGCAATGATAATGCTCAGGCTGAGATTCTTTTTTATAACTTCCAGAAATCGTCCCATACAATCTTTATCTTTAAACTACTTTACCCCTTTATGCTTTTCACGACGGTCAGTATATTCTCCCCCCCTGTACGTTCATACGCTACAGTATCCATATACTTGGTAACCAAGAAGATTCCAAGCCCGCCAATTTTACGATCTTCCATCGGAAGTGAGAAATCTGGCGGATCCTTTGCAAGCGGATTAAACGGCACACCGGCATCGTAGAAACGCAGTGTGAGATGCTTTTCATCGCGTATAACCTCTACATCAAGATAGTTGGAGTTAGAGTAGTCAATAATATTCAACACAAGTTCTTCAACCACCACAATGATTTTTGCCCATGCACCGCCTAATGACGCCATCCCCTCTGTCTGGAGGATGGCATCAATGATGTCAAGCGACTTGCCCTGGATAGGTTGGAAATGCAATCGGGTCATAGCCTTACCTCAAAACACATTCGTCAATCTTCGTCTTGCCCTAACTTCATTGAGTAACACACCACATCGTTGTTCGCGGCAAAACTATCAAGCTCCTCTTGTTTGCGTACGATTTTCTTACCCTCGACCTTCACAAACTTGATGGAGGGGGCAAGGCCGATAATCTTCAGTGTGTTGTAGATTTCCTTAGCGCAGTTCACGAAGACGATTTCCGGCTTGTTACCCAGCCTTTGCTTTGCAAAGTAAACTACCCTGAGACCACTGCTGGAAAGGGTCATCAGCTCAGAGGCATCGAAAACCACTTTCTCAATAGCCTGGCCCTTATACTTGGTGAGTTCTTCCGCCAGTGCCGGTGCGTTAGTCGTATTGAGACTTCTGCCAAGCTCGACAACCAAGGACGTGCCGTTCAGAGTGACAATAAAATCATTATCCATATTGTTACGTATTGCTTAAGTTATTTGAATAGTGCATCTATCTCAGGATCTTCCGATACTTCCATTTCATGGTCATCCGTTTCTGGCTCAGCATACCGGTCATTATACTCAGTAAGATAGCGCTGATAGCCCTCCTCGATCTCGTTGAGCTTCAGTTGCAGCATCTTGTCACACTCTTCCCTCGCTTTATCATAGACTTTCTTGAAGCCTTTCCTTGCCTCGTCGATATCCAGAGGCGACATCTTGGCGAAGGGTTCCACGAGTCGAGCCTGTAGTTCTGCATAAGTGATATCCAGGTTAACCTTGCACTCCTTATGGAAGGTCTTGGTGGTCTCATTCAGCAGTTTGCGGCGGTCCTTATCTACTGGCGGCATGGCATAGAAGGCATGGTGGGTGTCAGCCCCTCCCTCATTCTCTGCCTTATCGGTCTTGAGTTCCATCTTGAACTCCGGATGGACGTCGAAGATGCCGCTGATGATATCCTTGGGATAGACATCGAATGAAAAATCGTCGGGCTTCAGGATATTAGCCACCTCTTCCAGATTGTACTCCGTGCCAGCCACAAAGACGGTAACAGGCATCAGGGCAGTTGGTTCTGCCTTGACGCAAAGATTTGACATCCGATAGTTGAAGAGCATGTTATAGCCCTTTAGTTTCTTCGCAAAATCGATTGTCTCAAATGAAATATAATTATTCATAACTTTTCACTTTTAAAAATCACACATTTCACTCCTTCGGAGCATCCTCCGTCTTCAGTTTGGCGCTCAGGCTACCATTGGCAGGCGCGCCGGGCACGGCGATGCCGTCGCTGATG
>JAEEGH010000783.1_pt1 | contig 99548 bp, 89 predicted proteins | sample 9134181 | NCBI WGS metagenome assembly JAEEGH01 (sample SAMN16246544, study PRJNA631951) | gut metagenome | biome: gut microbiome; feature: rumen; material: DP-attached | host: Bos | place: Iran: Karaj | collected 2018-10
CTCACTCTCATTGCACTTTTTGTAGAAAGCATCTGAGGAAAGAACATCTCCCACATGGTACCTCACACCTTTTTCCTTAGCAACTGCTACTGCTTTTTCAAGAAGATCAAAGCTTGCAGTTGGCGCGAAAGTTCCGGGAAGTCCATACTGGAATCCATAATTTGAATCTGTGTGTGCTCCCTGAACAAAAATGATATCCATTACATTGACATCGTCCTGAAGACCTCCGGTACTTCCAACACGTATTATATTTTCGACATCATAAAAATTAAAAAGCTCATAGGTATAGATGCCGATCGAAGGAATGCCCATGCCATGTCCCATGACAGATACATCTTTTCCTTCATACTTGCCGGTAAAACCAAGCATTCCTCTTACTTCGTTCACACACTTAACATCAGTGAGGAAGTTATCTGCAATAAATTTCGCTCTCAGCGGATCTCCCGGCATAAGAACAGTTTTTGCAAAATCACCTTTTTCCGCTCCATTGTGTGGTGTTGCCATAAATACCCTCCTTTTTTCTTTTTATTTTAATCCGGATAGTTTATTACGCCCTGCATCCAGATATTGCCTTTAAATCGTCTTCCTATTGCAGGCTCTCCAAGAAGATCAACCTCATTGATACAGACATCGAACTGCAGTTCGTTGCATTCTATTTTCATTATGTATACATTCTCATTGGTAAAGTGGTTCATTACTATTCTTGAATCTATTATCTCACCAAGAACTGAGTACTGATCACATTCAACTCCATATGGCATAAAATATGTATCTACTAGGGAATATATATCCTGCTTTCTGATCTTTTTGGAAAGAGTTGTATAAAGGTCCATGTCATCCAGAGTCAGTGACTCGATGGCTGTCTCGTCACCTCTTCTGGCATTATTTATCAGTTTGTTTCTGTAGTTTAGTTTCTTTTTTGCCGCTTCCTTCTCTTCCTCTGTCTTGGCAATTGGCATCATTATCTGTCCCTTGACGGAAAGAGCGGACAGGCTTAATGTTGTTCCCTTTATTGGGAACTTGTCCTCATTCTCATATTTGACATACGGAATGAAATTCTGCAGATAGAAAATCAGAGTTACTCCAAGCCTTGGCTCATTGCATACACCGGCATAGGAAAAAGTGGCTGCGTGCCTTTCCACATTAAGATCCTCTTCTGTACTTACCGAAGAAGGGATCAGATACGGATAGTAATACTCATAAATGAATTTGTCTTCGTCGTCGAACTCGCCGCACACAGCAAGTCCTATCCCATCGGCGTAATCCTTGCAAAACTCTGCAAGGATTATCCCTTCATTGTTGGATACATATGCTCTTTTATCCGAATTCTGGATTGAGCTGGTTATAAGGCTTGTGAGCTCTTTTCTGTTTTTGATCTGTGAAAACCCAACGGCTCTCAAAAATTTATGCAAGGTTCATGACCTTCCTTATTACTTGTTGTTTGGAACGAGAACTTCTTTTCCGCCCATGTATGGACGAAGAACTTCAGGAATCTTAACGGTTCCGTCAGCCTGAAGGTTGTTCTCAAGGAATGCTATGAGCATTCTTGGTGGTGCTACAACTGTGTTGTTAAGAGTATGTGCAAGGTAGTTGCCATCCTTGCCCTTGATCCTGATCTTAAGTCTTCTTGCCTGAGCATCTCCAAGGTTAGAGCAGCTACCAACTTCAAAGTACTTTTTCTGTCTAGGTGACCATGCTTCAACGTCGCATGACTTGCATTTAAGATCTGCAAGATCTCCTGAGCAGCACTCAAGTGTTCTTACTGGAATATCCAATGATCTGAAGAGATCAACTGTATTCTGCCAAAGCTTGTCATACCACATCTTTGAATCTTCTGGCTTACATACTACGATCATTTCCTGTTTTTCAAACTGGTGAATTCTGTATACGCCTCTTTCTTCAAGACCGTGTGCACCTTTTTCTTTTCTAAAACATGGTGAATATGATGTTAATGTCTGTGGCATCTGATCTTCTGTAAGTATCTGGTCTTTAAATCTTCCGATCATTGAGTGCTCTGATGTTCCGATAAGATAGAGATCTTCTCCTTCGATCTTATACATCATAGCATCCATTTCTGGGAAGCTCATAACGCCTTCTACAACGTTGCCATGGATCATGAAAGGTGGTATGCAGTATGTAAATCCTCTATCAATCATGAAATCTCTTGCATATGCAAGTACTGCAGAGTGAAGTCTTGCGATATCACCCATGAGATAATAGAATCCATTTCCAGCAACTCTTCTAGCTGCATCAAGATCTATACCATGAAGTCTTTCCATTATATCTGTGTGATATGGAATTTCAAAATCAGGAACTACTGGATCACCGTATTTCTGGATTTCTACATTTTCAGAATCATCTTTTCCGATAGGTACTGTATCATCAATGATCTGAGGAATGATCATCATCTTCTGAATTACTTCATCATCTACTTCTTTCTGTCTAGCTTCAAGTTCTTCAAGTCTCTTAGCACTCTTAGCAACTTCTTCTTTCATTGCCATTGCTTCTTCTTTTTTACCCTGAGCCATGAGTGCACCGATTTCTTTAGAAATCTTATTTTTCTTTGCTCTAAGATCATCAGCTTCCTGCTGAACTGCTCTTCTCTCATCATCCAGTTTCATTACTTCATCTACTAATGGAAGTTTCTCATCCTGGAATTTTTTCTTAATGTTTTCTCTTACTACATCTGAATTTTCTCTTAAGAACTTAATGTCAATCATTTCTTGCTCCTTTTATATTGCATAAAATATAATTTTAATAAATTAATAATTGATAGCATTTTGTAGTGCTTGCGCTTCTTCTCTTCCAAGTTCTGTGTCGCTTTGACCATTTTTTATTATTTTGGAATACTGGTAACAACTTTCTGCACTTCTTACTGAATTAAGTATGATTCCATTATCATTCTGGTCAAGTAGTGCCAATGCAAAACTTAAATTTCCACCAAGCTTGAACGAATCATATCTTACAATACTTACCTTCTGAAAGCAACCTGCTAATCTTGCATTCAGTCTATTAATATCATTTTGGTTCTTTTCAGTGGTTTTCTTAATTATTTCATTTTGCTGGAATATGCTAAATATTTCATCTTCCAGACTAGTTGCTTCTTTTCCTTCAAAGAATCTGTCTATACGTCTGCTCAATTTCTTAATTTTCTTATTTTGTTTTATTACTATTATAAGAAGAACTACAATTATTAAAAATAGAATAATTAATCCTATAAGTACAATTGCTCCATCTATATTCCCAAGTCCTAATAGGTTCTGCAAAAGATTACTTGTCATTATTATGTCCCATCCTTTTTGTTTTTATACTGACAGTTTATCTGCTATCTTTTCAAGATCATCTGTATTATAGAATTCGATTTCTATCTTTCCAGATCCATCACCTTTGGCTGATGATGATATTTGAACTTTCGTACCTATTTTTGATTTGAGTTTTTCTTCTAATTGTCTATATGCTGTTTCAAGACTTTCATTCTTTGCTACAAGTTTTGGTGTCTTTGGAATCTTATCCAGGTTCTTAACAAGTTTTTCTGTTTCTCTAACACTTAACTTTTCATCAAATATTTTCTGAGCTATTTCATATTGCTTTTCAGGATTTTCTATAGATATCAATGCTCTTGCATGGCCTGTAGAAATCTTTCCTTCAATTACCATCTGTTGCACTTCGTCACATAGCTTCAAAAGTCTCATAGAGTTTGTAACTGCTACTCTACTTTTTGATACTCTTGCAGCAACTTCATCCTGCTTTAAATTAAATTCAGTTAAAAGTCTCTTATATGCCTGTGCTTCTTCTATCGGATTTAAGTCTTCCCTTTGAATATTTTCTATAAGGGATATCTCTACTATTTCCTGCTCAGTATAATTCTTTATGATAGCAGGTACTTCTTTGAGTCCAGCCTTTTTTGCTGCTCTCCATCTTCTCTCACCAGCTATGATCTCGTAGTGGTCTTTTCTATCCTGTACTACAAGTGGTGATAAAATTCCATACTGTTTTATTGAATCAGATAACTCTAATATTGCATCCTCATCAAAGTTCTTTCTTGGCTGTTCTCTATTCGGTTCAATCTTTGTAATATTTATTTTTACTACTTGTCCCTCTTCGAGTACAACTTCCTCTTTTACACTCTTAGCAGTTTTTGCTACTGTTTTACTTTTTTCAACCTTAGTACTTGCTGGAATAATAGAATCCAGTCCTTTTCCTAAGCCACGTTTCACGTTTTTTGGAGCCATCCCCTCAACTTCCTTTCTAATAATTAATCAAATACTCTATTTATTACTTCATCTGCAAGAAGTCTATAGGCTTCTGCCCCTGCAGATTTTGTATCATATGAATTAATAGGTATTCCATAGCTTGGAGCTTCTGCTAAACGTATATTTCTAGGAATAATTGTTTTATAAACATTTTCCTGAATATGCTCTTTAACATTCTCTACAACCTGTAATGACAGATTTGTCCTTGAATCAAACATAGTAAATACAACACCTTCCATCTCTAATTCAGGATTCAATCTTTCTCTAACAAGGTTAACTGTATGTACTAACTGGCTTAATCCTTCCAAAGCATAATACTCACACTGAATTGGAACAAGAACTGTATTAGCTGTTGTCATAGCATTAACTGTTAACATACTAAGTGATGGCGGGCAATCAATTATGATAAAGTCATATTCATCTTTTACTTTATCAATTTCATTTTTTAATATATATTCCTTTTGCTCTACATCAATTAATTCAATTTCTACAGCAGCCAGATTTACATTTGATGGAATTATATCCACTCCATCATATATTTCCTTCTGAATTGCATCCTCTATACTACATTCACCTATCATTAATTCATAGATGGTATTTTCAATTTCATTTTTATCCAGCCCATAACCACTTGTTGTATTTCCCTGTGGATCAGTGTCTACTACTAACACTCTTTTTCCTTTTTCGGCCAGAGATGATGATAGATTTATTGATGTTGTTGTTTTACCTACGCCGCCTTTTTGGTTGGCTATTGCAATTATTCTTCCCATTTTCCTCTTTTCTGTGACTAAGCACCCTCCTCATATATTACCATTGTGAAACAAATAGTCCAGTTTATCAATATTTTATATATTTTTTATTATATGTTTCACGGAAAATCATCAATATCTTGCGTTTTTATGTTTCACGTGAAACAATTTCTAGTAATTAATATAATTATTTTATAAAATGTTTCACGTGAAACTAATGATCAGATTCAACATAAAGGATTTTTAGCAGGGATACCTGCTTTACGTGGGTAATTCTTAGATGTCTTTTCAACCTTATCTGAAACACAAATATATCTCTTAATATCAGAATTAGGTAATTCAAATTCAAACAAGTCATTAAATCTGCCACCTAATAAATGAATGGCTTTTTTTCCATTAGGCAATTCTTCAAATATTTTTTCGCCTTTATAACAAATGAATTGACCACCAACTTTTACATAAGGTAAACAAAACTCTGATAAAGTAGCAAGGTTAGCAACTGCACGAGAAACAGCCAAATCATATTTTTCACGAAGTTCACCGTTACGATATGCAGCATAATCTTCTGCTCTGCCATGTACGGTTTCTATTTTACCACAATCATTATTAAGATGCAGTTGTTCAATTACTTCATTTAAAAAATTAAGTCGTTTCTGAAGAGAGTCAAATAAAATAATATTCAAATTAGGAAAAACAATTTTTAAAGGTATGCCAGGAAAACCTGCTCCAGTACCAATATCAATAATATGAAGATCATTCTGAGTAAAATCAAAATATTGACATGCAGAAATGCTATCCAAAAAATGAAGCTTACATACATCATCAAATTCTGTTATGGCAGTAAGATTCATTTTCTGATTCCACTCTATCAGGAGATTAAAATACTGATCAAACTGATTTAATTGTTCATCAGATAAAACAATATTATATTCCTTTAAGTCTTCAATTAACTGAGAATAGTTATTCATATATACTCCAAATAAATTAGTAAACTATTTACGATTCATAGAATCAATATAAACAAGAAGTACAGAAACATCAGCCGGATTAACACCACCTATACGAGAAGCCTGTCCTATATTAGTAGGATTAAATTTCTTTAATTTCTGTCTTGCTTCAAGACGTAGACTAAGTACGTCATCATAATTGATATCAGCAGGTATTAATTTATGTTCCAGTTTTTTAAATTGATCAACTTGTCGTTGCTGTCTTTCAATGTATCCTTCATATTTTATTGAGATCTCGACCTGATCAATAATTTCATCATCAAGTTCAGGTCTATCAGGATCTATATCACTTATGATCTTATAAGATAATTCTGGTCTACAAATTAGTTCAGCAAGAGAGCAAGCTGTTTTTAAAGTGGAAGATCCATGAGCAGTCATAAATTCCTGGATATTCTTAGATGCTCCAACAAAAGTATTTTTTAATCTTTCAACTTCTTCAGAAATGCATTTCTTCTTATATAAAACTCTATTATATTGTTCTTCAGATATAAGACCAACTTCATATCCTTTTTCTCGTAATCTCAAATCTGCATTATCCTGTCTAAGAAGCAGTCGGTACTCTGCTCTTGAAGTCATCATTCGATAAGGTTCAAGATTCTCTTTTGTAACAAGATCATCGACAAGGACTCCAATATATCCTTCAGAACGATCAATGTATAAGAATGGTTTTCCTTTTATCTGCATAGCAGCATTAATACCGGCATATAAACCTTGAGCTGCAGCTTCTTCATAACCACTACTTCCATTAAACTGACCACCACTAAATAATCCATAGACATTTTTAAATTCTAATGATGGATGAAGTTGCCCGGGAGTTATACAATCGTATTCAATAGCGTAAGCATTTTTAACTATCTTACAATTTTCAAGACCAGGAACAGATCTATACATTGCAATCTGAACATCTTCAGGCATAGAAGAAGACATGCCATCAACATATACTTCGTTAGTAAACGATCCTTCAGGTTCAATAAATACTTGGTGTCTGTTTTTATCTGGAAACTTAATTACTTTATCTTCAATAGAAGGACAATAACGAGGTCCGATTCCTTCAATAATACCAGCATAAATAGGCGATCTATCAATGTTTTTACGTATTATTTCATGTGTTTTTTCGTTAGTATAAGTCAACCAGCAAGAAACTTGTTCTCTTTGAATAGTTTCCGGATTTGTTTCAAATGAAAATGGTATTACAGGATCGTCACCTTTCTGCTCAGACATTTTTGAATAATCAATAGTATTACCATCCATACGAGCAGGTGTACCAGTTTTAAATCTTCGAAGTTCAATTCCATTATCAATAAGTGATTTAGATAACTCATTAGATGGCTGTAACCCATTAGGGCCAGTATAAGTAATAGCTTCACCACAAAGACATCTTGCTTTAAGATAAGTACCAGTACATAAAATAACAGCTTTGGCATTATATATAGTTCCTGTATAAAACTTAACACCAGTAATCTTTTTTCTATATCCTTCTGAATAAAGTTTATCTGATACATCTATATCAGAAGTTATTAATTCAGTAACCTCGCCCTGTTTAATAGTAAGATGTTCCTGACTTTCAAGAATAGCCTTCATAGAAAGGGAATATTTCAGTTTATCAGCCTGAGCTCTAAGTGAATGTACAGCAGGACCTTTTGAAGTATTAAGCATCTTGGACTGGATAAAAGTTTTATCAATATTTTTACCCATTTCACCACCAAGTGCATCAATTTCTCTAACAAGGTGACCTTTTGAAGATCCACCAATATGTGGATTACAAGGCATAAAAGCAATATTATCTGCACTTAAAGTAAATACAACTGTCTCAAGTCCAAGTCTTGCGCATGCAAGAGCTGCTTCACAACCAGCATGTCCGGCACCAATTACTGCAACATCTATATTTTCAAAAACGTGATTCATTATAAATCTCCAAATAATAAATAATTATTTACCCATACAGAACTTTGAGAAAATCTCTTCAACAAGATCATCTCCTACTTCTTCACCAATAATTTCACCAAGAGAAGCATATGCATTCATAAGATCAACAGTGAAGAAATCTTCAGACATATCATCATTGATTGATTGAATAACAAGAGATATGCTATCATATGTTTTTCTAAGAGCCTGCTGATGACGCATATTTGTAATATAGAGCTCCTGTTTTGGAACAATACTACCATCTAAGAAATAATTAGAAATAGCTTGTTTCATTTCTTCAATTCCTGACATATCTGTCATAGAGGTATTGATAATAGGAATTTCAGTTTCGAATCTTGATAAAACATCATCCTTACTAACAATCTGATTACCTAAATCTGATTTATTTAATAATACAATGACCTTTTTATTTTTAATAAGATCAATAATGTCATAATCATCAGAGGTCAGATCTTTAGTAGAATCAATCAGATATATTATCAATTCCGCATCATTAGCATACTTCTTAGCTTTATCAACACCAATTTTTTCGATAGTATCATCTGTATTACGTATGCCTGCAGTATCAATGATATGTAAAATAATATCATCCATACGAACTGTTTCCTCAATTATATCTCGAGTAGTACCTGCAATATCAGTAACTATTGCTCTCTCTTCACCAGTCATGATATTTAATAAAGAAGACTTACCTGCATTCGGCTTTCCTATAATGACAGTATTTATACCATCTTTACGAATCTTACCTTCATCTGAAGAATTGATCAGATGCATACATTTATCAGACAGTTCTTTTAATTCAATTAAAAGAGTTGGCTTATAACCATCAAGGTCATAATTTTCAGGATCGTCTAAAGCTGATTCGATATATGCCATTTCGTATAAAATCTTTTTTCTAAGTTCAGAAATGACATTATATACTTCACCTCTAAGTTGCTTTTCAGAATTGTGAAGAGCAAACTTATTTTGTGCACTTATAATATCCATTACTGCTTCAGCTTTAGTAAGATCAATACGGCCATTCAAAAAAGCTCTTTTTGTAAACTCACCAGGATCAGCAAGTCGACAACCATTAGAAATAAGTAATTCCAGAATTTCATTCATGATCATCATACCGCCATGGGTATTGATTTCAATTACATCTTCTCTTGTATAACTATGAGGAGCTTTCATAAAAGAGATCATGACTTCATCTAATATGTTTTCCTCATTATCACAAATATATCCATATTCAATAGTATTAGGCGCATGTTCTCTTAAGTTATGAACTTTTTTTGCAGAAAGATAAAACTTATCCACAATACTAACTGCATCTTTTCCACTAATACGGATAATACCAATACCAGCATCTGACATTGCAGTAGCAATAGCGCATATTGTATCGTCATCAAATCTCATAATGCAAAAACTCCCATATCGCACAATAGCCCCTCAATGCAATAAGCAATGAGGGGCGATTAAAAATCTTATTTCTTTAATGTAATAATAACTCGTCTGAATGGTTCTTCGCCTTCACTGTGAGTTGTTACATATCTATCGTTTTGAAGAGCTGAATGTATAATTCTTCTCTCATAAGGATTCATAGGTTCAAGTGCTACAGACTGTCTTGACTTTCTAACCTTAAATGCAATATTCTTAGCCAGATTTTCAAGAGTAGCTTTTCTACGCTCTCTATAATTCTCTGTATCTACTTTTACATGAATATAATTATCAGATTCCTTATTAACAACCAGTGAAATAAGATATTGGAGAGAATCCAGTGTCTGTCCTCTCTTACCAATAAGTACTCCCATCTCTGCTCCACTAAGTTCAACCTCAAGAACAGACTCCTTAGAATCAAACTTAGCATCGACATTAACTTCCATATTCATAGCTTCAAAAACGCTAGCGAGGAATTCTTTAGCCATAGCAGGAAAATCAACATTCTCTGAATTGCTAACATTTTTTGTATTAGATTTATTATCAGCTACTTCTTCTTTTTTATCAAAAACAACTTCTACCTTATCTTCTACTACAGCTTCAGCAGCTTTAGTATCTTTAACCTTTGCTCTAATAATAGCAGGTTTAACATTTAATCCCAGAAAACCAGATGAACCATTCTGAATAACTTCATAATCAAGTCTATCACTTGTAACAGTTAATAACTGACATGCTTCTGTAATAGCATCTTCAACAGTTTTAGCGGATACTTCTATGTAATCCATAATTAAATTAACCCTCCCAAAGATTATTTATTATTTTTTTCATCATACTCTCTTACCATGTTGGCCATAGATAAGAGACTGTTTTTCCTAATATTACCACTATTATAAGTATCAGTAGCCTTCTTAATACCAGCTTCTTTTTCAGAATCACTAAGATTAGATTTAATCTTGGTAACAGAATTATTAGAAGCCATATTACGAGTACTTAAATTAGCGTAGTTATTGATATTAGGTGTTCTATCTTTTCTCTTCTCAAGTTTCTTTTTATATTTTTCCTGATTCTTAGCTATTTCTGCATCAATATCCATCTTATCAATATGATGATTGATAAGTATCTGCTGGATACTTCTGATGACAGAACCGGCAATCCAGTAAAGACCCATACCTGCTGGAAGTGTAAAACAGAAAAATGCAGACATAATAGGCATCATGTAATTCATAGTCTTCATAGACTGCATCATCTGGTTAGAAGCATCATTAGGATCTCCTGAAGTACTAGCTGCCTGAGGCATAAGCTTAACATTGATAAACTGTGTGAAAGCAGCAAGTACAGGAACAGCTATAGCTGCAATAAATAACAAAAATGATTTAGAAGTAAAAGCATTAGTTAACAAATACTGTGGTGAGTTACCAATATTAAGTCCCAAGAAATTATTATATTTATCTATAAGACCAACAGTATCACCGTTACTCAAAATAAGCTGTCCATTATAAGTTAAAGAAGATAAATTATAATGTTCTGCAATAGATGCAAGGTCAGCACTTGAGATCTTATTAAGAACATCAACTACACCATTAACCAGATTGTCATCTGTCAAATTCTTGCTATACATCTTTACAGCACTAGATACAGAGCTTAATTCAGAGTTTAAAAGGAACTCTGCATTATCAGTACCAATAATGTTATTAGCAAGGACTCTAAAGGTATCACCAACCTGTGTAACATAAGCAGGCATAGAATAAATAACTCGATAAAGAGCAAACAGGATAGGCATCTGGATCAATAACTGAACACAGCTACCAGTCTGAGAAACACCATACTTTCCATATAACTCTTTAATCTCTTCCTGCTGAGCAAGCATTGAATCATTATCTTTTTTGCCCTTATATTTAGCCTGAATAGCCTGAAGCTCAGGACTCATCTTAGCCTGAAGTTTAGAAAACTTCTGCTGTTTGATTGTAAGAGGCATTAAGCAAAGATAAATTAAAAATGTAAATAAAATAATTGATAAACCAATATTAGGAATTCCAATAGAATTAAGAATAGAAAATATTCCATTCATAAGAATACCCAATAATTTAGCAATAGGACCAATAAAAGTTCCCTGATACTGCGTAAGTAATACTCCCGTCACAGCAAATCCTCCACAAAAATATAGTTATGGTACAGGATCATACCCCCCGCTAGAAAAAGGATTACATCTGAGAATCCTCCAAATAGCAAGCAATCCACCTTTAACTGCACCATATTTTTCTATTGCTTCTAATCCATATTCAGAACAAGTCGGAATATATGGACATTTTGTTCTCTTTAAAGGAGACAAATATTTTCTGTAGAATTTGATCATAAAAATTAAAAGTTGCTTCATATTAATAATCCTTCTACATATAAAAAACTGATATCCTTATCAAATATCAGCCTGCTCACCATTTTTTATTATGTGAGCACGACCTGCCAGGAATAATAGAGATTTTTCGATATCATGATAAGTACAATCTCTCGCACAGGCTCTGGCAACGACTACTATATCTAAACCACTATTAAATATATTTTCGTGTAGTCGGTAACTTTCTCGAACAAGTCTTGCAAATCTGTGCCTTACAACACTGTTCCCAACTTTTTTACTACATGAAACACCCAGTCTGTTTTTGATCGTTCCATTTTTCCACACATATACTACTAAATTACGATCTGAGTAACTTTTACCGTTACAATAAACATTTCTGAACTGTTCATTTTTCTTAAGCGATTCGGAAAAAAGCATATCAAATATTCCTTTCGCATATGTTTACTTATAAAGAAAAAACGGATATGCCGGACTTACATCCACATATCCGCATAAAAGAGCCATTAACAAGTTTTAAAAACTTAAGTTAAGCTGAAATTCTCTTTCTACCTTTTAATCTTCTAGCTGCAAGTACTTTTCTACCGCCCTTAGTTGCCATTCTTGCTCTGAAACCGTGTACTCTTGCTCTCTGAAGCTTATGTGGCTGAAATGTCATCTTCATAATCAAAACACCTCCTTCGTTCCTAATATAAATAAGGTTGATAATGATAACACCGGAATGTTATCATTGCTATTTTCATGATCTAACATCCTGTGTGGAAAAAATCGTTATAATTATAATAAATAAGAGACAACGCGTCAAGCCTTAAAATTTCTTGAAAAAATTAAAAAAATGTTATGCACAATTATTAATCAATATATTGTGTTTCAAAAAGTTATCCACGACAAAATGTAGATTTTGTGGAAAACTTGTTCATAACTCAAATCTATCCACAAATTGTGGATTAATAGTGGATAATGAAGTAGATAAAAGGTAGATAAAAAATAGAAATGTGTATTTTATAAGGTTTATCGACTGTAGTTTTAGTTAATTGAGAAACTCTCATAATCCACTTTAACGGATTAATGAAAAAAAATTAAAAAATAGTTATCCACAAATGCAGTAAATTTGCAGATTGACACCAATTAATATAAAATAACAATTGTCAAAATTTATATTGTTGGGAGTTTAGTAATGCAAGCATCTGATGAAATTACTTCTTTATTAAAAACAGCATGGAATGAAATAAAAAGTACTATTCGTGAGGAATCAGGTATCACAGATATTTCTTATAGAACCTGGATCGATCCCTTGGAATTACACCAATTCAAAGATAATAACGTATATATAGTAATACCTTCAGATAATAGTATTGCTTTAAGTTATATAGTTAGCCACTATATGAACTTCTTCAAAGTTACTATTTCTGAATTATTAGGCTACGCTGTGGATATCACCTTTATATTGAAAAAAGACGTAGCTAATGAGGAAGAAGTATTAACTGAAAAAAATGGAGAATCTTCTTATATTAATAATGATTTTTATGAAAATTCAAATTTAAATCCAAAATATAGATTTGATACATTCATTGTTGGAAGTAATAATAAGTTTGCTCACTCAGCTTCATTGGCTGTTGCTGAATCACCGGGAGAATCATACAATCCTCTCTTCCTCTATGGAGGCCCAGGACTTGGTAAGACTCACCTTATGCATTCAATTGGCCATTTCATTATGGAGCATAATCATAGAGCAAAGATCCTTTATGTAACATCAGAACAGTTTACCAACGAAGTAATCGAATCCATCAGAAGTGGTAAAACAGAAGCAATGTCCAAGCTACGTGAAAAATATCGTACAGTAGACGTTCTTATGGTAGATGATGTTCAGTTTATTACAGGAAAAACAAGTACACAGGAAGAGTTTTTCCACACATTCAACGAACTGCATCAGGCTGGAAAACAGATCATCTTGTCATCTGATAGACCACCAAAGGAAATGGAAACTCTTGAAGAGCGTTTCAGATCAAGATTTGAGATGGGTCTTATAGCTGATATACAGGCACCTGATTATGAAACAAGAATGGCTATCTTGAAAAAGAATGCTGAAAACTATGGTAAATCAATAGATAACGAAGTATTTGAATATATTGCAACAAATATCAAATCAAATATCCGAGAACTGGAAGGTGCTTTTAATAAGATAATAGCCTTTTCACGATTAAATAATGTAGATATTACTTTAGATAATGCAAAAGAAGCATTAAAGGATATCATTTATCCTGAAAAAGAAACAATAATTACTCCACAGCTTGTTATGACTACTGTATGTGAACACTACTCTGTTAAGCAGGAGGATATTGCATCCAAAAAGCGTAATTCAGATATTGTACTTCCAAGACAGATAGTCATGTACCTTAGCCGAGAATTAACAGATTCTTCATTAGAAGAAATCGGAAAGATACTTGGTAAAAAAGATCATACAACAGTAATGAATGGTATAAGCAAGATAAAGAAAAAGCTGCAGGTAGATGAAGAGTTATCCAAGAACATCGACATAATAATGAAGAAACTTGGATCAAACGGTTAATGTGGATTAATATGTGTACATTTAGATACGATAATTCACATTAATCAAAAAAACTCAGTGGAATGATTGTTGAAATATAAAAATGAGAAAAATCATCAAAAAATGGATATGTTGAAAAACGTCAGTTTATAAACATTAAATTTTTATATATCAACAGTTAAAAATTTGTAAAAAATCCTTATAAATTGTATAATGAAAAGGGTTTTACACATATCTACACCTATTATTATTTAGTCTTTTATAATTAATTTATTTATATATACACACGCACAGGAGGAAATAATAACAAATGAAGTTTGTATGTTCTAAGTCAAATCTTGTGACTGGATTACAGATAGTATCAAAAGCAGTACCAAACAAAACAACAATGTCTATTCTTGAATGCATATTAGTAGATGCTACAGAAGGTGTTATAAAGTTTATTGCTAATGATATGGAATTAGGTATCCAGACTGTAGTAGATGGTGACATAGTAGATAGAGGTTTTGTAGCAATTGATGCTAAGATCTTTTTTGATATTGTGCGTAAGTTACCTGATAGTGAAGTAACAATAGAGTCTGATGAAAACAGTAAAGTAACTATCACATGTGGTAAAGCTAAGTTCAATCTTCTTGGTAGAAATGGAGAAGACTTTACTTATCTTCCACCAATTGAAAAAATTGATGGAGTTGCTGTGTCACAGTTCACTTTAAGAAGTGTTATTCAGCAGACAATCTTTTCTATAGCAGAAAATGATTCCAATAAGATGATGAGCGGTGAGTTATTTGAGATATCTGAAGATAACTTAAAACTCTGCTCTCTCGATGGACACAGAATATCTATTCGTAAAGTTAAGCTTGCAGCTTCTTATCCATACAAAAAAGTTGTAGTTCCTGGAAAGACACTTGGAGATATCAGCAAGATCTTATCTGACAGTACTACAAGTATGGTCAATATATACTTTACCGATAAGCACATTTTATTTGAGTTTGAAAAGACAATAGTTGTTTCAAGACTTATTGAAGGTGAATATTTCAATATTGATCAGATGCTTTCAAGTGACTATGAGACAAAGATGTCAATCAATCGTAAGGAATTCCTTGAATGTATCGACCGTGCTACTCTTCTTGTAAAAGAAGGTGATAAAAAACCAGTCATCATATCAATTGTTGAAGGTAAAATGGAATTAAAGATCAATTCTACAATTGGTAGTATGGATGAGGAAATCAGTATTGAGAAACAAGGTAAGGATCTGATGATAGGATTTAATCCTAAGTTCCTTATTGATGCACTTAGAGTAATTGAAGACGAGACAATTGATGTATATTTAGTTAATCCAAAGGCTCCATGCTTTATCAGAGATAAGGATGCTAACTACACATATCTTGTATTACCAGTTAACTTTACAACAGTTGATTGATAAGTATTTTGGGTAAAAAGGTAAAAATGGATACAGTTAAGTTAAGAGAAACAGACGACTACATAAAACTTGGACAGGCATTAAAAAAGGCTGGATTTGAAGATTCAGGTGTTGATGCCAAATATGATATTCAGGAAGGTAATGTCAAAGTTAACGGAGAAGTTGAAACAAGACGCGGCAAAAAGCTGGTTGACGGCGATATTATCGAGTATCAGGGCAAGCAGGTTAAAATTGTAAAATGATAATTAAATCACTGGAACTTGCTGATTTTAGGAACTATGAAAAACTAAATATAGAGTTTAGTAGTGGAACAAATATATTGTATGGCGATAATGCACAGGGAAAAACAAATATCCTTGAGGCGATATATTTATCAGCCACTACTAAATCACATAAAAGTAGCAAGGATAAAGAAATAGTTAGGTTTGGAAAAGATGAGGGACATATCAGGACCATACTTGAAAAAGATGGAGCTCATTATAGAGTAGATATGCATCTTAGAAAAAACAAATCTAAAGGAATTGCTATAGATGGGCAAAAAATAAAAAGAGCCTCCGATTTGGTTGGAAGGCTCAATGTAGTATTTTTTTCTCCGGAAGATCTGAGCATAATAAAAGATGGTCCATCCGAAAGGCGTAGATTCATGGATATGGAGCTATGCCAATTGGATCAGATATATTTAAATAATCTGGCTAAATATAATAAATTGCTGGTTGAAAGAAATAAGGTCTTAAAGAACTTATATGATCATCCTGAAAATTCAGTATTGCTTGATGTTCAAGATAAGCAGCTTATAGAGTATGGTAGCGTGATCATAAGAACCAGAGAAAAGTTTATTAAAGAGTTAAATGAAATAATTGGTCCTATACATGAAAAGCTTACAGGAGGCAGAGAAAAACTGTCTATTTTTTATGAGCCAAATATTGATCTTGATAACTTTGAAAATAAGCAAAGACAATCGAGAGAGAAAGATAAGATTTTAAAACAGACAACTGTTGGACCACATAAAGATGATTTTTCATTTATAGTAAAAAGTGAAAATTCAACAGAGGCTATTGATATACGTAAATTCGGTTCTCAAGGTCAACAGAGAACAGCCTCTTTATCACTTAAGCTGTCTGAAATAGAAATCGTAAAAAAGTCAAAAAAAGAAAATCCCGTTTTATTACTAGATGATGTGTTATCTGAATTAGACAGTAACAGACAAAATTATTTATTAAACACAATTGGTGATATACAGACGATAATCACTTGTACGGGATTAGATGAATTTGTTAACAATAGATTTGCTATAGATAAACTGTTTAAGGTAGTTAATGGAACAGTAACTAGTGAAAATTAAATCAGTTATGGAGGAGAAATGAGCGAAGAACAGGTACAGTATGGCGCTGACCAAATACAGATACTTGAAGGTCTTGAAGCAGTAAGAAGAAGACCTGGTATGTATATCGGAACAACAGCAAGCAGAGGTCTGCATCATCTGGTATATGAGATAGTTGATAACTCAGTAGATGAAGCACTTGCAGGATTCTGTGATCACATTGAAGTATCAATAAATGAAGATAACACAATAACTGTAGTGGACAACGGAAGAGGTATTCCGGTTGGAGTAAACCACAAGTCAGGACTTACAGGTGTAGAAGTAGTATTTACAATACTTCATGCCGGCGGTAAGTTCGGCGGTGGAGGATACAAGGTATCCGGTGGTCTTCATGGAGTAGGTGCTTCTGTAGTTAACGCTCTTTCCGATTGGTTGGAAGTCCAGGTATGTAACGAAGGAAAGATATATCAGCAAAGATACGAAAGAGGAAAAGTAATGTATCCTCTTAAGGTCGTTGGTGAATGTCCTAAGGAAAAAACAGGAACAACAGTTACATTTAAGCCAGATGGAACAATATTCAAGGAAACTACAGTTTTTGAATATGATGTATTAAAACAAAGACTTAGAGAAATGGCATTTCTTACAAAAGGACTCAAGATAACACTTAGAGACTTTAGGGTAGAAGAAGGCCAGGAGCCTATAGAGCAGATATTCCACTATGAAGGTGGTATCAAAGAATTTGTTCAGTATCTGAATAAATCAAAAACAGCTCTGTATGACAATATTATGTATTTTGAAGGTGATAAGAACAACATTCATGTTGAAGTCGCTTTCCAGCATAATGATTCATACAATGAAAGCACATATACATTTGTTAATAATATCAATACACCAGAAGGTGGTACACACCTGGAAGGTTTCAAGGCAGCACTTACAAAGACATTTAATGACTATGCACGTGCTAACAAGATGATCAAGGACTCAGACGACAATCTGTCTGGTGAAGATATAAGAGAAGGTCTTACATCTATCATATCTGTTAAGGTTGAAGAACCACAGTTTGAAGGACAGACAAAGCAAAAGCTTGGAAACTCAGAAGCAAGAGGTGCAGTTGCAAGTATCGTTACAGAGCAGCTTACATACTTCCTTGAACAGAATCCACAGGTTGCCAAGCTCATACTTGATAAGGCTATTCTTGCACAGAGAGCCAGAGATGCAGCCAGAAAGGCAAGAGATCTTACTAGAAGAAAGTCAGCACTGGATGGACTTGGACTTCCTGGAAAGCTTGCAGACTGTTCTGATAAAGATCCTAAAAACTGTGAAATATTCATAGTAGAGGGAGATTCCGCCGGTGGATCAGCAAAAGAAGCTAGAAGCCGTGCAACTCAGGCTATCCTTCCACTTAGAGGTAAGATACTCAACGTAGAAAAGGCAAGACTTGACAGAATATATGGTAATGCTGAAATCAGAGCCATGATCACAGCATTTGGAACAGGAATACATGATGACTTCGATATTGAAAAACTGCGTTATGACAAGATCATCATCATGACTGATGCCGACGTAGATGGAGCTCATATAGCTACACTTATGCTCACATTCCTTTATAGATTTATGCCTGACTTGATCAAAACAGGACATGTATATCTTGCACAGCCACCTCTGTACAAGCTGGAGAAAAATAAAAAAGTCTGGTATGCATACAGCGATGAAGAATTAAACAAGATTCTTTCTGAAGTTGGTCGTGATCAGAATAATAAAATTCAGCGATATAAGGGACTTGGAGAAATGGATCCTGAGCAGTTATGGGAGACAACAATGGATCCTGAAAGAAGAATACTGCTTAGAGTAAATATGGATGAAGAAACTGAATCAGATGTAGATGTTACATTTACAACTCTTATGGGTGATAAGGTAGAACCTAGAAGAGAATTCATCGAAAAGAATGCTAAGTTTGTAAAGAATCTTGATATCTGATAAATGAGAGTGGAGTAAAATGGCTGAAAATAATAACAACGATCAGAACCAGAACCTGCCTGATGATATATTTGATGAGCAGGTGGTCAGTGATCGAATTCATGAAGTAGATCTGCAAAAAACAATGGAAAACTCTTATATTGATTATGCCATGAGCGTAATTGCAGCAAGAGCTATTCCAGATGTAAGAGACGGTTTAAAACCAGTTCAGAGAAGAGTACTCTTCTCAATGATAGAACTTAATAACGGACCAGATAAGCCACATCGTAAATGTGCCCGTATCGTTGGTGATACGATGGGTAAATATCACCCACATGGTGATAGTTCAATCTATGGAGCACTGGTAAATATGGCTCAGCCTTGGTCAATGAGATATTGTCTTGTTGATGGACATGGTAACTTTGGTTCTGTGGATGGTGATGGCGCCGCAGCCATGCGATACACAGAGGCCAGATTGTCAAAGATATCAATGGAGATGACTGCTGATATCAATAAAGATACAGTAGATTTTGTACCAAACTTTGATGAGACAGAAAAAGAGCCAACAGTACTTCCAAGTAGATTTCCAAATCTACTGGTAAATGGTACTACAGGTATTGCGGTAGGTATGGCAACAAATATACCTCCTCACAACCTCAGAGAAGTAATAAATGCTGTAGTCAAGATGATTGACAATAAGATTGAAGAAGATAGAGAAACAGAAATCGAAGAACTTCTTCCAATCGTTAAAGCGCCAGATTTTCCTACAGGTGGTATAATCCTTGGAACTAAGGGTGCTGAAGAAGCTTATAGAACAGGTCGAGGAAAAGTTGTTGTAAGAGCTGTTACCAATATTGAAGATATGGGCAATGGCAAGAGCAGGATTGTCGTTACAGAACTTCCTTACCTCGTTAATAAAGCAAACCTCATCGCCAAGATAGCAGAACTTGTTAAGTTAAAGAAAATCGAGGGTATTACAGCACTTCGAGATGAGACAAGTAGAGAAGGAATGAGAGTTGTAATTGAGCTTAGACATGATGTAAATCCTAATGTAATGCTCAATAAGTTATACAAACATACTCAGCTTCAGGATTCATTTGGTATCATCATGCTGGCTCTTGTAAATAATGAGCCAAAGGTTCTTAGCTTAAAAGAGACATTAAAGTACTACATCCAACATCAGGAAGATGTAGTAACAAGAAGAACCCAGTATGATTTAAATAAGGCTGAAGAGAGAGATCATATCTTACAGGGATTGCTGATAGCTCTTGATAATATTGATGAAGTAATAAAAATCATCAGAGGCAGTGAAACAGTTGCGATTGCCAAAGAACAGTTAATGGGTAGATTCGGATTGACTGATATCCAGGCACAGGCAATTGTGGATATGAGACTGAGAACACTGACAGGCTTGGAAAGAGATAAGCTTGAGCAGGAACATCAGGAACTGTTAAAGAAGATTCAGGAACTCAAGGCAATACTTGCTGATAAGAAAGTACTTCTTGGAGTCATCAAGACAGAAATTACACAGATTGCTGCAAAATATGGTGATGACAGAAGAACTAAGATTGGTATTGATGATTCTGATATCGAAGCAGAAGATCTGATTCCAAATGAAAACACAGTAGTTGCTATGACAAGCCTTGGTTACATCAAGAGAATGTCAATTGACAACTTTAAGACACAGAACCGTGGTGGTCGAGGAATCAAAGGTATGTCTACAATAGAGAATGACTATATTGAAGACTTACTGATGACTACAACTCACAACTACATCATGTTCTTCACTAACATGGGAAGGGTATACAGACTTAAAACATACCAGATTCCAGAAGGTTCAAGAACATCTAGAGGAACTGCGATAGTAAACCTTTTACAACTTAATCCAGGTGAAAAGATAACTGCTACAATTCCTATAAAGGAATTTGAAGAGGAAAAATGTCTCTTCATGGTTACCAAAAAGGGTACAGTTAAGAAAACACCGGTATTGGAATTTGCAAATGTTCGTAAGAATGGTTTGACAGCGATCAACCTTAAGGAGGATGATGAGCTAATTGAAGTCAAGACGACCACTAAGGATTCCGAGATATTCCTAGTTACCAGGAATGGTATGTGCATTCGTTTTCAGGAAACGGATGTCAGATCAACCGGACGTACTTCAATGGGTGTAAGAGGAATGATGCTTGATGATGGTGATGAAATCGTCGGAATGCAGAAAAACACTCAGGGAAGTTCACTGCTCATAGTATCTGAAAAAGGTTATGGTAAGAGAACCAATATCAATGAATTTAAGATACAGAAACGTGGCGGAAAAGGTGTAAAGTGTTACAATATAATGGAGAAGACTGGAAACGTGCTTGGTGTTAAAGCAGTTAACGATGATCATGAAATAATGATGATCACAAGTGCAGGAGTACTGATCCAGCTTCGAATGGAAGATATATCTGTTCATGGAAGAATTACATCAGGCGTTAAGATGATCAATCTTGATGAAGGTGTAACAGTTGCTAAAATAGCAAAAGTCAGAGAAAAAGTATCTGATGACGATAAAGAATTTGATGAAATCGAAGATGCTATGGAAGAAATAGATGACGAGGATAAGACAATTCTTGAGTCAGACGAAAACGATTTTGAAGGCGAAGAAACAGAAGAAGACATATCTGATGATGGGGATGAAGTGTAATGAGAATAGGCCTACTTGTTTCTGAGTTACAAGATGATGCTGTTAGAAGGATGTGCATCGGAGCAGATGTAGCTGCTAAAAAGTTTGATGTTAATCTATGCATATTGCCGGGAAAATATCTTCCCGGTAATATGAACAATAAAGCTGAGCAAAAATTCGAGTATCAGGATCAAGCGATATTTGACTATATATCAGATAAAGAATTCGATATATTAATAGTCGATATTGAGAAAATAGGAATAAACACTACCATTCTGAAAAAAGAAGAACTCTTAAAAAGATTCGGTGAAATACCTATACTGACAATATCTGAGCAGGAAGGTTTTACCAATGTAAATCTGTATGATGATGCATCATATGAACAGCAGGGATATCTTGCTGTTCATGATGCTATTTATTATCTCAACAATAGAAAACTCCCAGAACTACTAGATCTAAATACAATAAAAATTCCAGATATCAAAATTGACAATAATAGTGTATACAATGCTGTTAAATTGGGAAATACTTTACTTATAGCAGAATATAAAAATTGCAATGTATATAAAAAAATAGCTCAATATGTAAAGGAAACTGGAATAAACAATCTGGGAATATTTATTTTTGAAAAGCCAATAATCAATTCTTTAAAAGAAAAATGGAAAAAGGCTGAAAGCATTAAAGAAAAACTGATCATCAGAAATGGTCAGGAACAGATTGCTGATGAAGTGGAAATATCAACAAATTCAGTCTTTAAAGAATGTGAAGTAAAAGAACAAAAAACTCAGATTGCAAAGAATATTTATGTTGATGAAAATCAGCACGGAATCATAGTATCAGAATTTAAAACTGCAACGGCTGATATCTATTATCAAATATTGTTCAGCATGATAATAAGTGCCTGGAGAATAAGTGATCTGACAATAAAAAATGAAAAAATAGAAAAAGATCTTAATGAAAGCAGAGAAGAACTTGCAAAAGATGGATCAGTATTGGATCACATCGGAGATACAGACTATCTTACAGGACTGCTCAATAGAAGAGGCTTTTTTGATAAAGCATATGAAGAGATGCAGAATCGTTTTATACCGGCAACATATGTAGTGGTAGCCTATATTGACATGGCATCAATCAAAAATATAAACGAAATGTTTGGACATGATGAGGGTGACAGAGCGGTTAAAAGAGTTGCCTCAATGCTAAATGAAGTATTTGGACAAGACAGTATCTATGGAAGAATACGAGGAGACGAATTCGCTGTTTTAAATGTCACTGATGATGAGTCAAAGGCTGAAAAATTCAAATTACAAATGTCAGAACAGAATGCCAGACTTATGACAGAATCAGGCAGATATTTAAATCATCTTCAGTTTTCAATATGCGAATTTAGCTATGAAGACAATATGTCACTTAGAGACATGTTAAAGGAAACTGACAATAATCTCAAGAAAATGAAGAAGACTGAGATTAATAAATAACAACCAAAAAATAAAAATAAATCAATTGACAAAACCAGATAAAACTCTTATACTTTAAACCAATAAAGTAAACCGAAGACAAGGAAATAGTAGGTATTGAAGCATTTTCAGAGAGCTGCTGTAAGGTGTGAAGCAGTATTGTGACAATAGTGAATGGGCCTTGGAGGGTGGCTTGAAATCGAGAGAAAGTAGATGCCAACGGAAACTGTCCCGTTATCAAGACAGATACGTATGATAGTACGTAGTAGAGTGGGTATGAAAATACCAATTAGGGTGGTACCGCAGAAGCTAATGATTATATAGCCTTTGTCCCTAGCAGAATATGCTAAGGACAAAGGTTTTTTTATTACCAAAAAGAAAGAGAATTGTTTCTTTCCAAAAAACTTGTCCTAAGCGAAAAAAAACAAAATGGAGGAAGGAAGCATGATCAAAGAAGCAATCAATCAGGTAATTAAAGGAGAAAATCTCGATTACGAGACACAGAAAGCAGTATTTGAAGAAATAATGACCGGAGAGGCAACACAGGCTCAGATGGCCAGCTTTTTGACAGCATTAAGACTTAAAGGTGAGACAGTAGATGAAATAACAGCAAGTGCTGAAGTAATGAGAGAAAAAGGAATAAAGATCAATCCTGTAAAAGATGTAATGGACATTGTCGGAACAGGCGGAGATGAAGTAGGAACATTTAATATATCAACAACATCAGCTTTTGTAGTAGCAGCAGCAGGAATCCCTGTAGCCAAGCACGGAAACAGAAGTGTATCTTCAAAGAGCGGAGCTGCAGATGTTCTTGAAAGCCTCGGAGCAAATATAACCGTTACTCCAGAACAGGCAGAAGAAATCCTAAATGAAGTAGGCATAAGCTTCTTATTTGCACAGACATACCATTCATCAATGAAATATGCAGGACCAGTAAGAAAAGAAATTGGAATAAGAACAATATTCAATATATTAGGACCTCTTGCAAGTCCAGCTTCAGCTAAGATGCAGTTAATGGGCGTATATGACAAAAAACTTACAGAGCCTCTGGCAAGAGTATTATCCAACCTCGGAGTAGTAAGAGGCGTAACAGTCTGTGGAAGTGACGGACTCGATGAGATCACATTAACAGGCCCTACAACAGTATGCGAGATCAGAGAAGGCGAAATCAAATCATATGAGATCAGCCCAGAAGATTATGGATTTGAAAGATGCAAACTGCAGGATCTTATTGGAGGAACTCCACAGGAAAATGCACAGATTACAAGAGATATCCTAAGTGGAAAAGAAAAGGGACCTAAAAGAGACGTAGTAATATTCAATGCAGCTATAGCAATATATCTTGGAATAGACAATATAACTATCATGGACAGTATCAAAATTGCAAAAGAAATGATAGATAGCGGAAAAGCAATCGAAAAGCTGGATACCTTTGTAAAGGCAACACACAGCTATGAAGAAAAAAAGGCAATGTAAAAGGACTTGATCAATATATGATACTGGATGATTTAGTAAAGGCAACAAGAAAAAGAATTGAAGAAGAAAAACAAAAAGTAAGTCCGCAGCAGATGAAAGCCAAAGCTATAGCAGTCTATGAAGATGAAATCAAAAGCCAAAAAGAGCCATTTGCTTTTGAAAAAGCTTTATCAGGAGACGATATCCATTTTATATGCGAAGTAAAAAAAGCATCTCCGTCGAAAGGCATTATAGCAGAGGATTTTCCTTATATCGATATAGCAAAGGATTACGAAAAAGCTGGAGCAAGCGCAATTTCGGTACTTACAGAAACAGATTATTTTCTTGGAAGCATAGATTATCTAAGAGAAATAAGAGAAAGTGGAGTAACAACACCTCTATTAAGAAAAGACTTTACTATTGATGAATACATGATATATCAGGCCAAAGTATATGGAGCATCTGCGATATTACTGATATGTGCCATCCTTGATGAAAAGACATTAAAAAAATATATCGAGATAGCAGATAGCGTAGGTTTGTCAGCTATTGTGGAAGCACATGACGAGTCAGAGGTTGAGATGGCAGTAAAAAGCGGGGCCAGAATCATAGGAGTAAATAATAGAAATTTAAAGGATTTTACAGTAGACATACAAAATAGTATAGCCTTAAGGAAATTAGTTCCAATTGAAAAAGGAATAATATTTGTAGCAGAAAGTGGAATCAAGACCTCAGAAGAAATAAAAAGACTGAGAGAAGAGCAGGTCAATGCAGTGCTGATCGGCGAAACGTTGATGAAAGCTACAGATAAAAAGGAAATGCTAGATAAGCTTAGGGGCTAAAAATATATAGAGGAGTAAGTTTATGATCAAAGTAAAGCTATGCGGGATAAAAACACCGGAGGACACAGAAATTGTTAACTGTTTCAAACCTGATTATGCAGGAATCATCTTTTACCCAAAAAGCAAAAGATATGTAACAGATGCAGAAGCAGGAAAGCTTAGAAACGAACTGGATAAAACAATTCCAGTAGTTGGAGTATTTGTAGATGAAGCTATAGAGCATATAGCAGATCTGTACAATGCAGGGATCATACAGGTAATACAGCTTCACGGACACGAGGATGAAGCATATATTGAATCCCTTAGAAAACTGCTACCAATGAAACAGGAAAGTAACATGGAAGTGCTTAAGGACTTTGGAAACAGAGTACCTATAATCAAGGCAGCAAGAGTGAAAGACGGAAGTGAAATAAAACCGACAGAGCAAACTGATTGCGACATGCTACTACTTGATAATTATGAACAGGGAGTTGCAGGCGGAACAGGTAAAAGATTTGATCTAAGCCTTATTCCAAAGATAGAAAAGCCTTACTTTGTAGCAGGTGGAATAGATGCAGACAATGTGAGAGAAGTATTAACACAGTCTGTGCCTTATGGAATAGACGTGAGCTCAAGCATAGAGACAGATGGACATAAGGATTGGAAAAAAGTAGAAAAACTAATGCTGGTAATGGAACAGTATAGATAAGACAAAAAGGAGAGCAAGATGCAGGAAGCAGTTAACGGAAGATTCGGAGAATATGGCGGACAATATATTCCTGAAACACTTATGAATGCAGTAAATGAGCTTGAGGAAGCTTATAACAAATATAAAAATGACCCTGAATTTAAGAGAGAATTCAAGGATCTGCTGGTAAATTATGCAGGAAGACCATCTCTTTTGTATGAAGCAAAAAAGATGACTGAAGATCTTGGAGGAGCAAAAATATATCTCAAAAGAGAAGACCTGAATCATACGGGAGCTCATAAGATCAACAATTGCCTTGGACAGTGCCTTCTTGCCAAGAAAATGGGAAAAACAAGAGTTATAGCAGAAACAGGAGCCGGCCAGCATGGCGTAGCTACTGCAACAGTTGCAGCTCTTATGGGCCTTGAGTGTGAGATATTCATGGGCAAAATTGACACTGAGAGACAGGCTCTGAACGTATACAGAATGAAACTTCTTGGGGCAAAGGTTAATGCAATAGAAACTGGAACACAGACACTTAAGGATGCAGTCAATGCTGCAATGAAGGAATGGACCAACAGGATCGAAGATACACATTATGTACTTGGATCTGTAATGGGACCACACCCATTCCCAACAATTGTAAGAGATTTCCAGAAGATGATCGGCGAAGAGATCAAGGAGCAGTTGTTTGAAAAAGAAGGAAGACTTCCAGATGCAGTAATAGCATGCGTTGGAGGAGGATCAAACGCAATTGGAACCTTCTATGACTTTATAGACAACAAGGATGTAAAGCTTATTGGATGTGAAGCTGCAGGCGAAGGCGCTGATACAGAAAGAACAGCTGCTACAGTTACAACAGGAACTACAGGAATATTCCATGGAATGAAATCAATTTTCTGTCAGGATAAGTATGGACAGATAGCGCCAGTATACTCAATCTCAGCAGGACTTGATTATCCGGGAGTAGGACCTGAACACGCATACCTCTCAGATATTGGAAGAGCACAATATGTGCCTGTAACTGACACAGAAGCTGTAGAAGCTTTTGAATACCTCTCAAGGACCGAAGGAATTATTCCTGCAATTGAAAGTTCACATGCAATTGCCTATGCAATGAAACTTGCACCAACAATGCGTAAGGATCAGATACTCGTAGTTACAGTATCCGGTAGAGGAGATAAAGACGTTGCAGCAATTGCAAGATACAGAGGCGAAGATATTCACGACTGATGAGAGGAGAAAGGTATACATATGATGAATATTAAGATAAAAGATGCATTTCAAAATGGAAAAGCTCTTATAGCTTTTGTAACAGGCGGAGATCCTGATATTGAGACAACAGAAAAACTGCTCCCTGCAATGGAAGAAGCAGGTGCTGATCTTATAGAAATAGGAATTCCTTTTTCAGATCCGATTGCAGAAGGAGTAGTAATACAGGAAGCAAATGAAAGAGCATTGTCAAAAGGTTGTACAACAGATCATCTTTTTGATATGGTCAAAAGAGTAAGAGAAAGCGGTAAGGTAACAGTACCAATCGTATATCTGACCTATGCCAACCCAATATACACCTATGGCAAGGAAAAATTCATGGCCAAGTGCGAAGAATGCGGAATCAATGGAATAATAGTTCCAGATGTTCCATTTGAAGAAAAAAATGAATTTTTAGCAGAAGCAACAGCACATAATGTAGATATCATATCAATGATTGCTCCTACTTCAGAAGATAGGATAATCAAAATTGCAAAAGAAGCAAAAGGCTTTTTGTATGTAGTTTCTTCACTTGGTGTTACCGGAGTCAGAAGCAAGATCACTACAGATATAGATTCAATGATATCACTGGTAAGAAAAGCCTCAGATATACCAGCAGCAATCGGTTTTGGAATCTCAACACCGGATCAGGCTGCTAACATGGCTCAGAAGTCAGATGGAGCAATAGTTGGATCAGCTATTGTAAAAATTATCGGACAGTACGGAAAAGAGTGCATACCATATGTACAGGAATATATAAAGAGTCTTAAAGAAGCTGTAAGATCAGAAGAATTAGAAGAAAAAGTAAGCTAAAGAAAGATAAAGGAGAGTCAGCGGGGACGTATCAAATTGACTCATTGTGTGCAATGAGTCAATTTGATACGTCCCCGCTGACTCGTTTGCACATAAACATTGATCAAATCAGTTGAAGTGACTTTAAGATAAATAGCCAAAATGTAAGTGAAAAAGCACAACCAAAAGTAGTCATCATGATTATGCTAGAGCTGAGAATCCCATCATGTCCCATATTCTTGGCCATGATAAAACAGCTGACAGTAGTAGCAGAACCATACATAACAAGAAGTGCAATAAGCTGCTCATTCCTAAAACCAAATAATACAGATATTGGAAGAAAAATAGCAGCAAGAGCAAAAAGCTTTATAAATGAAGCCAGCAAAGAAGGCGCGATCTCTTTTGTTGCCTTCTTGATATCAAAACTTGCGCCCATAGCCATAAGTCCAAGAGGTGTAGCCAGACTACCAATGTCTTCGATAACTGATGAACATATGACAGGCATAGGAATCTTTATCACTGACCATAATAGACCAATGAAGATTCCCAATATAATGGGATTAGTTACAATACCTTTTAAAGTTTTTAAAACAAGCTCCCTGTTAAAGGATGAAGTCTCAGAAGAAGTATCATTATCCTGAGCAGTTAATGTAAGTACAGTAACTGCAAAAATATTATAGATAGGAACACTGCCAAGTATCATCATGGCACCCATACTGCTTGAACCATTGCCATAAATGTTCTGAATAAAAGCAAGTCCAAGAAGAGCAGCGGAGCTTCTGTAGGATCCTTGAATAAATTCACCTCTGCGACCGTTATCATGTATTACCAAAAAGGAAATTCCAGTGATAAGGGTAATGCTGATAACAGTAGTAACAAGGCAAAATAAGACAAAGCGACCATCCCATGCAGATTCAAAGTCCTGCTTGTACAGATCATTAAAAAGCAGGACAGGAAGGGCTATCTTAAAAACAAATTTATTTAAACCAGAAACAAATTCGGATTTTAATAGTCCTAATAACTTAAATATATAGCCTAAGATCATCAAGAGAAAAATCGGTAAAGTTGCATTTATGCTAAATAAAAAGTTTTCCATGATAGACCTCAATCAATGATGATGCCAACAGGACAATGGTCTGAACCCATGACTTCAGGATATATCATGGCGTCTTTAAGTCTGTCTTTCAGACAAGCAGAAGTAACAAAATAGTCAATACGCCAACCTGCATTTTTTTCTCTGGCATGGAATCTGTAAGACCACCAGGAATATGCACCTTCCTTATCAGGATAGAAATTACGATAAGTATCGATCATATCTGCATTCAGCACTGCATCGAATTTAGAACGCTCTTCATCAGTAAATCCGGCGTGTCCACGATTGGTCTTTGGATTTTTAAGGTCTATTTCCTTGTGGGCAACGTTTAGATCTCCGCAATAGATTACAGGCTTTTTCTCTTCCAGCTTCTTAATATATTTTAAGAAATCATCTTCCCAATGACAGCGATACTCAAGACGAGAAAGGTCTTCCTTGGCATTAGGCACATATACAGTGATGAGATAATGATCCGGATATTCTAAAGTAATGACGCGGCCTTCATGATCATGCTCTTCAATACCAAGACCATAAGATACAGAAATTGGCTCTTCTTTGGTAAAAATAGCAGTTCCGGAATAACCTTTTTTCTCTGCATAGTTCCAATACTGATAATAGCCAGGAAGATCAAGCTCTATCTGCCCTTCCTGAAGCTTAGTCTCCTGTAAACCAATAGCGTCAGGCTGCTCCTTTTCAATAAACTCAACAAAAGTTCCCTTCGAAACACAAGCGCGTAATCCATTAACGTTCCAGGAAATATACTTTTTTGACATAACATCCTCCATTTATTCTTCAGTGATTTCGTAAGTTAAAAGACCTTGTTCTTCATAAGGTATAATGAGCTCAGTCACGATCTTGTCCACAAAAGCAGACATATTATCAAGAGTTTCCTCATAATTATCTAAAGTCAGCTGATCGTTGCCAAGAGCCATTTCTTCGCACATGAACTGGTTGATTTCAGGGGCAAAATGGAGAGAATCCATATACAGTTCCAAGTCGGTGATAATCTCTTCATTGTCCTGAAAATAATATATCTCAACATTGTCATACATCAAAAGAGCTTTAATAGCCTGCTTTTCATTATATATGATAGCATCAAGCTCGCCATTTCTATAAGTTCCGTCCCACCAGAGCATAGAATATGGTGGAAAGAAAAACTTAAATTCTGTTTCAGGATGCTCAGAAACAAGTGTAGTTAAAAGATTGATATTGCCTTCCAGTTCAGATTGATAATAGTCTTCAGGAAGCATTTCAGATATATTGTTGGGTCTGAAATATAATCCCAAAGCGCTGGCTGAATCAAACACCTTCCACTGAGCCCAGTTATAGGATAAATCTGAATCATAACCAGCCAGATTTTGAGCCAGCATATATGGAATCTTGGAAAAGAGTACATCCTTATTAAATAGATATTGAACATCATTAAAAGGATTTTTGTCGTATAAATACATAGGACATCCGGAAGACTCAAAAGTTGTTTCAGTTGACGCTGATAAAGAAGACGGATCAATATTGTAAAATACGTACTTCAGATCATGCTCCTCATAAGCCGCATCCAAAAGATAGCATAGATCAGAAGTTGCACCATAGCTTCTTGTAGCCTTGATGGTAGTACAATCAAAAGCCTCATTATACCAGGAGTTATTATTATTTTCAGTAACAGATGAGCCGACAATCAAAGCATCATAATCAAAATTACGTAAAGTACCAATGCATTGATATTCTTTGTCGTTCAATACTGCAGTAAGTCCAAACCAGGGCTTGTGATAGTGATAGAATGGATCAAAAATATAAACTATTCCAGCAATAAATATTATCAATATCAAAACTAATAATATAAAACGTTTGATAAAAACATGCTTTTTTAAATTCATATAGCCTCTTCTAAGTAAAAATACTTAAGCATTTCGAAGATAGATAAATGCTTTTCCATATGAGAATTATAAAACATTTTTAATTCGCTTTAAATAAATGTTTATACACATATTATTAGCAAAAATAAAAGTGTTGCGGATAAAATAATTATGTTAGTATGATAACGATGAAAAAAGATTTTGATATCTTTGGAGGAAAGAATAATGTACACAGATCAGAACTTTCAACAGACAAATGTTAATCAGTCTTTTAATCCTAATTATCAGGGACAGTCAATGAATCAGCAGTCATACAATCAGCAGTATGCTCAAGGATTTCAGAATCCTTCAATGAATAATAATCAGGCGTATAGTCAGAATTATCAGCAATCAGTAATGAATCAGCCTGTGTATGATCAACCATATTTCCAGAATAATCAGCAGCAGCCTTATAATCAGGCTGGATATAATCAGAGTTATCAACAGCCTATGGCAAATCAGCAATATGGGCAGACTTATGGACAGACTTATCAGCAGCCATATATGAATCAGCCACAGGGATTTAATAATTTTAATTCTCAGATGATGCAGTATGGACAGGGCAATATGCCTTTTACAAAAGAGGCTATGTGCAAACTTCCACAATTTAAAAATGCCAACGCAAGTACAATGGCAGGAGCAATTATTGCATATATATCTGCTGTAGTGACATTAATCCTTATTATTGCAGAAGAGATGGATCCGATGTCATTAATAGATGTCATCATTGTCGCATTACTTGGAGTGATCATACATCGAACCAAGAGCTTTGGTCCTTCTGTAGTGTTACTTGTTTATGGAATTGTTTCATGTATTGTAACCACATTAACCATGGGAGCTTTAAGCGGATGGCTGTTAATAATTGGTGGAATAGCAGCAGTGATAGGCTCCAACAAGATAAGTAAAGCCTGGAAAAAATATGAACGTACAGGCATGATCCCTGCTATGCCAGTATGATGACTGTAAATAACTGATCAAGTACATATTGTTTTTATATAAAAAGCAGCCGAAGCAATTTGACGAGGCTGCTTTTAAATATGATAATATAAATCAAAACGAAGCATTTAGAATAAAGGAAATAACATGTTATTCAATTCATTTTCATTTATATTATTATTTCTTCCCATCACATTACTTGTATGGTTTTCATTAAACCATATCAAAAAGTACAGATTGGCTGATATTTTTATCATAGCCATGTCACTTTTTTTCTACAGCAGATTTGGTATAAACGTTATGCTCATAATGTGTGGAAGTATATTAGTCAACCACATTATCAGTATGCTGATGAATAGGTTTAGCTCAAGTACATCACTAAAGATTTTGAAAATACTTGGTATAGTAGTCAATCTTGGCTTCCTGTTTTACTTTAAGTATTACGATTTCTTTGTAGGCAGCGTAGTAAGTGCACTTGGAATGAGCTATCAGTCTGCTCAGATCGTAATGCCAATAGGAATCAGCTTTTACACATTTCAGCAGATGTCATATATGATTGACAGAGGAAGAGGTGATGCTGAGCATTACTCACTTATTGATTATGCTCTTTACGTTACCTATTTTTCCAAGCTTATAGAAGGACCTATATCTTTCCATAAAGAGATACTGTCACAGTTTAAATCTGATGAAAAAAGACAATTCAATCTGGATAATTTTCAAAAAGGCATAATTTATTTTGTTCTTGGATTGTCCAAAAAAGTATTACTGGCAGATACATTAAGTCTTGTAGTTACTTACGGTTTTAAACAGACATTTTTCCTGGATACACTTACAGTCATAGCAGTTATGCTTGCTTATACCTTTCAGATATATTTTGACTTTAGCGGATACTGCGATATGGCGTCAGGTATTGCACTTATGATGAATATTGAACTGCCTGTCAATTTCAATTCACCATATAAGGCAGCAACAGTTAAGGAATTATGGCAGAGATGGCACATGACCTTATCCAGATTTTTTATCAAATACGTGTACATCCCACTTGGAGGAAGCCGGAAAGGTAAGCTGCGAACAGTTTGTAACGTGCTGATAGTCTTCATACTAAGCGGATTATGGCATGGAGCGGGATGGACATACATCTGCTGGGGACTCATGCAGGGACTTCTGGTAGTATGGGATGACATAGGTATTGTAGAAGTAAAAGGCAGCCATAAGGGAAAATATCTATTTAGAGAGAAGCCTCTTATAACAGTTCCAAGATTTGTAGGAAGATTTTTTACATTCACTTTCTTTGTGATATCCTTATTTTTCTTTGGTGCTCAGGATATGGATTATGCCATAGGAATGTTTAAGAGATTATTTTATTTTACATATCCTGGATTCCTTACAAGAACAGCAGGTCAGCTTGATATTGCAGAAAATTATGTACTATCACAGGTAGTATCAAGAACAGCGCCACAGTTTGAAAATGCGCTGTATATAGGAACGTTACTGATTCTCCTGATAATATGCTTTTTTGTTAATTCCAGAAAAAACACAGCTGAGATTGCAAGCGATAAAGAACCGGATAAGAAGATGACCTTTGGTCTGGCTATATTATTTATCTGGTCATTTATATCATTATCTCAGGTTAGTACATTTATATATTTTCAGTTTTAGGTGCGAGCTGAGAAAATCAGCCGCGTAGCGGATGATTTTCCTCAGCGAGCACGGGGAAAAGGGAGTAGTATGAAAAATAGTTATAAGAATTCTTTGATATTTATAGCGCTGGTAATAAGCTTTATATCAATTTCAATGGGAATAATAGGTGGTATTGCAGTAGTATCACTAAATACAAGACAGAGTGCGATATTGGTGTTACCGTTACCTAGTATTTTCAGGCTTCTGATGAATTTTATAATTGTTATGATAAACTTTATTTATTCTAAGAAAAATAAAACATCTAAACTGTTAGCTATTTTTTCCATCATTTTAGTTATACTTGTGCCAATATGTAATATAGCCTGGAGCAGATATATGCAATTAATAATCGTTAGCAAAGGCGCAGAAACAGTAGCATTATATACTATCTTTGAAAAAAGTTTGGAGCTGGGCAAGATTTTTGCTGATGTTGCCGGACTAATATTATGTGCAGCTATGGGAGTAGCTATTTATGAAGGATCATCTAGAAAAGATACAGTTAATGCCTGGTTCATAATTTCAGTTTTATTGGGCTTTGCCAGTATTTGGATCAGTTTCGAAGTAAGAAGTGAAGGTTTTAGAGAACTTACTGGTACTCCGGAAACTATCCCTACTTTAGAGAGGCTAACAACTTTTGAAATCTTTGGCCTTGTAATACCTATAATAATCATAGCAGCAACTCTTTTAGTTAATATATCATCAACGATTAGTAAGAGCTATATTGTAGTGGTTACAGTGCTTATGTCTTTTATTCAGATAGTTTACGCAGCAGTGCGCACATTTGAAGTCATATTTGTAGGGCTTGGTCAAAGCACACTAGACCTTGCAGCTTATGGAACGGTCGTAGGAACGGTAAATATGTTTGCAATTCCGGTTATATATATGGCAGAGGTATTTTTGTTAGCAGGGCTTGGCAGAGAATATAATAATATAGTAATAGAGCAGACAGAGAATCAATTTACCAAGGGATGAACAGGTCGTCCTGGCAGCATATGCATAAAGAATTATAAAAGCACTCAGTTTTTTGGAAATTCAGAAAACTGAGTGCTTTTTGATTTACGAAAGCGTTTCTGTTTGAAGCTGATAGTATTTATTTCTTGATAAATCTGATAACATTCCAGCTCTTCTTAGGAAGTACTGATGTGAGCTTACCATCTTCAAGCTTAGAACCATTATATTTTACAGGTTTAACATTATCTGGATTTTCTTCTGTGTTAACAGCCTTAAGGTCATCATGAGTGCAGAGGATGTGCTCTTCAAGTTCAAATCCTTCGAACTGACGAAGATCCATGTTAAGCTCGATATCTTCTTCAAGATTCTTATTAACAGCAAATACAGTAAGTGCACCATGCTCTTCATCATATATTGCAACAGAGTCAACGTAAGGAGCATCGCCGTGCTTAGACTCATAAGTATCTACCTTGACAACAGTATTAAGAGCTGTGCCTCTTCCGTAGATTGAAGCATGCATATATGGATAGAAAATAGTCTGTCTCCAAGCACCAGTATCTGAAGTCATGATAGGCGCAATTACATTTACCAGCTGTGCAAGACATGCAATCTTGACACGGTCAGCATGACGGAGCAGAGTTATGAGCATGCTTCCAACAAGAAGCAGATCCTCAAAGTTATATACATCTTCAAGCTGATGAGGATGCTGTACCCACTTCTCAAGCTTCTTATCCTGCTCATTTGAGTGATACCAAACATTCCACTCATCAAATGAAAGATTGATAGTTTTTTTGCTGCGCTTAATAGCCTTTACATAATCACAAACTGAAAGAACCTGTGTGATAAACTGATCCATAGCAACTGAGTTTGCAAGGAAGTTAGGAGTATCATTTTCATGATTGCCATAATACTGATGAAGAGATAAGTAGTCTGTTGTATCATAACTGCAATCAAGAACAGTCTTTTCCCATTCACCAAATGTAGGCATTGTAAGGTTTGAAGAACCACATGCCACAGTTTCAATAGTAGGATCAACCAGTTTCATGATCTGACCTGCACGACCAGCCAGCATACCGTATTCAAAAGCAGTACGGTGACCCATCTGCCAAGGACCATCCATTTCATTACCAAGGCACCAGAGTTTGATATTGTGAGGCTCTTTTACACCATGCTTGATACGCAGATCACTATAGTATGTTCCGGATTTGATGTTACAATATTCAACAACATTCTTAGCATCATCAATTCCTCTTGTACCAAGGTTTACAGCATACATAGGCTCTGTGCCGACCTTTTTTGCCCAGTCCATAAACTCGTTAAGACCAAATTCATTAGTCTCTACAACACCCCATGCAAGCTCGATCTTTTTAGGACGTTCAGCCACAGGACCGACCCCATCTTCCCAATGATATGCTGAAACAAAGTTTCCACCAGGGTAACGTACGATAGGAACATTGATCTCTTTGATCAGTTCCATAACGTCTTTTCTAAGACCGTTTTCGTCAGCAAACTTGCTTCCAGGCTGGTATATTCCTTCATATACAGCACGACCAAGATGCTCGATAAATGATCCAAAGATTCTCTTATCAACTTCGCCAACAACGAAGTTAGGGTCAATAATGACTTGAGCTTTTTTCAGTTTATCCGCCATAATTTTAAATACCTCTTAAATATTTTATTTTTATGTAAAAATTGTACTCTAACTGACAATAAAATGAAATAGAAAAAAATCAAATAAAATAGGGAATAATTATAGATATTAAAAAACTATAAACATAAATACTCTAATTTAAATATGGTATTATTAATATTAATCTTTAGAAATATACTGATATAGGAGCATTATATGGGCAAAAAAGGTAATGTATTCTTCATGGGACTATTATCAACACTGGCAGGAGGCCTGTTTGTAGGTGACAGATTGTACAAAATGGCAGCCGTTCCCAAGCTTCATGAACCTGATGAAGAACATTCAAATAAAATTATTCAATCCGGAAGACTGTGGGTAAGGAATAACCCGGATAAAAAAGATATCTATCTGGATGCTCTTGATAAATTACATCTCCATGCAGCCTTTATTCCTAACAAGGAACAGACTCATAAATACAGCATATGTATTCATGGAATAAATGATAACTGCGAATACATGGGTGCCTACGCTATCCATTATCAGGAAAAAGGCTTTAATGTACTTCTTCCTGATCTGAGAGGACATGGTAAAAGTGAAGGCGGGTATGCAGGTTTCGGCGTTCAGGACAGATATGATATCCTTCAGTGGATATACTGGATAATCAAAAGAGACAAAGAGGCCAAGATAATACTTCATGGAGTATCTATGGGAGCTGCAACTGTCCTTATGACTACAGGAGAACATCTACCAAGCAATGTTGTTTGTGCAATAGAAGATAGTAGTTATACAACTGTAAAAGATGAGTACAGGGACGTTTATCATATGATGAAAGGCTCATTTTTCCCTACTAAACCTCTTATTGAGCTAATAAGATGGGAGATCAAGATCAGAGCTGATTACGATATAAATGATGGCAACTGCATTGAAGCGGTAAAACGTTCCAAGACACCGACAATGTTCATTCATGGCGACAGTGATAAGTTCATTGATCCTAAGATGTGCAGAAGATTATACGAAGCTGCAGCCTGTCCAAAAGAATACTGCACGATAATAAATGCAGACCATATTCAGGGCATCTATATAGATACTGACAGGTATTGGAGTAAAATAGATAAATTTATAAGTGATAAGATAGGTTAATTAGTGAGTCACTGGGGACGTATCAAATTGACTCGTTTTGGAATAAACGAGTCAATTTGATACGTCCCCGGTGACTCATTTAAGAATATCGACATAAAAAGAAGAATATTGTAAAATAACTAGTGATTCATGGAAATAAACATTGATTTGATAAGAATATAGGAGATAATTATGGATTTAATACCTAGTTTTTCAGTAGACCACACAAAGATTGTCCCAGGTATATTTGTCAGCAGACAGGATCAGCTGGGAGACAAAATAGTTACTACATATGATGTAAGAGTAACCAGACCTAATAAAGAGCCTGCAGTAGATGTTGCTGCAATGCATACACTTGAGCACCTCATAGCTACATTTCTCAGAAATGATCCTGATTGGAAGGATGAAGTCATCTATTGGGGACCAATGGGATGCCTGACAGGTTTTTATCTTATCCTTAAAGGAAACCGCGCACCAAGAGAGATACATGATCTGCTCCTTAGAGCATTCAGATCAGTAGCTGATGCAGAGACAGTACCTGGCTCTAACGAAGAGAACTGTGGTAACTACCTTATGCACAATCTTTGGCTTGCAAAATGGTATGCTGAAAGATATGCACAGTATCTTAGCGACAACGCTGATAATGATGCTATATTTGAATACCCTCAGACAGACAGACTTGTAACTGATGATGGACGTCAGTTCTTTGATTCATAATAGGAGATTTACAGGCATGATATATAAGACAAAAGGCACATGTTCTACTCAGATAGAGCTTGAAGTTGAGGGAACAGAGCATATAATAAGAAATGTCAAGTTTACAAACGGATGCAATGGCAACCTCCAGGGCATTTCCAAGCTGGTAGAAGGAATGAAGGCAGAAGATGCAATAGAAAGACTCCGCGGCATCAAGTGCGGATTTAAGAATACATCATGCCCTGATCAGCTCTCTTATGCACTTGAAGAAGCAATCAAACAGGCCGTTTGATTTAAAATATTAGTACGATTTGAGGACTAGAAAAAGTAAAGAGGGTAGTAACGTTGAGTAAGAAGATAGTACTGACAGGCGGTGGTTCTGCAGGTCACGTAACACCTAACATAGCACTGATACCTGCTTTAAAGGAAAAAGGATATGAAATCTATTATATTGGTTCATACAACGGAATCGAAAAAAAGCTTATAGCTGATTATGGAATTCCATATTATGGAATAGCAACAGGTAAGCTTCGCAGATATTTTGATCCTAAGAATTTCTCAGATCCATTCAGAGTAATTAAGGGATTTGGCGAGGCCAAAAAGATATTGAAGGAAATACAGCCGGATATCGTATTTTCAAAAGGCGGATTCGTAAGCGTTCCTGTTGTTAAGGCGGCTAGAGCCTGCAAGATACCTTTTGTACTTCATGAATCTGACATGACACCAGGACTTGCCAATAAATTATGCCTTCCTGGAGCAACCAAAGTATGCTGCAACTTCCCAGAGACCATAGAAAAACTTCCTGCTGAAAAAGCAGTCCTTACAGGAACACCAATCAGAGAAGAACTGATGAGAGGAAGTGCAGAAGCTGGCAAAAAGCTTTGCGGATTTACAGATGATAAGCCGGTACTTATGGTCATCGGAGGAAGCCTTGGAGCACAATCCGTTAATGAGACTGTAAGATATGCTCTTCCAAGACTCTTGCCTACATTCAATGTAGTGCATCTGTGTGGAAAAGAAAAAATGGACAATTTAAAGCTTTCTGTACCAGGCTACAAGCAGTTTGAGTATGTGAAGGAAGATCTAAAAGATATATTTGCCATGGCAGATGTAGTTGTATCAAGAGCAGGAGCTAACTCAATCTGTGAGCTTTTGGCTCTGCGAAAGCCTAATATCCTGATACCACTATCAACCAAGTCCAGCAGAGGGGACCAGATACTTAACGCTGAATCATTTAAAAAGCAGGGATTTAGTATCGTGATCGATAACGAGGAACTTGATGAAGATATCCTTGTTGAAAGCGTTTTTGATATGTTTGAAAATAAAGATAAGTTTATTGATAACATGGTAAAAAACAGCCAGGAGAGCGCAACAAATACAATTGTTGATGTTATAGAAGGAATTGTTAATAAGTAATATATTTCGGGGTTCACATTGATATGTGAGCCCCTTATTCATTAATTAAAAAATTTTTTTATTCTATCGTATTCTTCATCAGTAATTTCAAGAACAGTTCCGTGCTTGAATCCATAAGGGAATGAAAAAGATTCATCGGATCTAACAAATTTACCGGTTGATATGTCATCTGATACAAAAGGAACATATCCCTGCTTTGATTTTTCACATCCATAGAAATCAAGCATTAGGCACACTCTGCCATCAGATAGTCTAAAGCTGGTTGGTGCTTCATACATACCATCAGCCAATTTGTTCATCTCTTCATCAAATTCATAGACTCTTTCATAAGGACCTGTAAGACTCTGACTCTTGACCATATATATGTGAGCCGGATTAAAATCACTCTTGAGGAATAAATAGTACCATCCATCCTGTTCAAAAATATTAGAATCGATAATTCCGGTATCTTCCTTGTCAATCAGGAAGTGTGGTCCGTCAAAGGTCTTAAAATCCTTGGTCTTGGCATAGTAGATGCCCATGAACTTTTCATTATGTTCAGGATTAAAGGATGACCAGTGAACCATGTAATCATCATTTTCTTTATCGTATATAATATCCGGTGCCCAGGCACAGCCAAAACTATCTGGAACTACCTTGACCAGTTCCTGCTCAGACCAGTGTATGAGGTCTTCAGACTCCCATTTAGACAGATATTTACTTCCTTCGTGGTTTACTACATTCCATGAATCTCTGTATTTTGTCTTAAAGTAGTTAGCAAGTCCCAGATCTGTAGCCAGGATCACAAACTTACCATCCTTGGTTCTAGTGATAGTGTGGTCTCTTACGCCTTCATCACCAAGATGGCTTGTCAGGACAGGTTCTCCACCATTTACCTGTTCCCAGTCAAATCCGTTTTTGGAAATGGCAAAATATACCTGTTCTCCATCAGGTGTAAATTTTTCTTTGAAATGTACAAATAAATATGATCCCATTTTTCCTCCTGTTGCAGATGTATTCCTAAAAACAAGGAAACATCTGTATTTCGTAACCCATGAATATTGTCGCATTATCTTAATAAAATCACAAGAGAAAAAAGTAAAATACTTTACTAAAAAGTTAAATAAATATAAAAGAGGCCACATGCAATGCACATGACCTCTATCTGGTATCCCCTACCTTATGCAAACATCAGCAGTACGGATCAGCCAAAATATCTCTTTAACAGACCAGCGAACGCCTTGCCGTGACGTGCTTCATCTCGGCCGATTTCATGAACTGCATCATGGATTGCATCAAGATCAAGAGCCTTAGCCTTTTTAGCAAGGTCAGCTCTTCCCTGAGTAGCACCATATTCAGCATCAGCACGAAGCTCAAGATTCTTCTTTGTAGAATCTGTAATTACTTCGCCAAGAAGTTCTGCAAAGTGAGCAGCATGCTCAGCTTCTTCCCAGGCAGCCTTCTCAAAGAAAGCACCAATTTCCGGATAGCCTTCTCTGATAGCTACACGAGACATAGCAAGGTACATACCTACTTCTGAGCACTCGCCGTTGAACATCTCGCGAAGACCATTCTTTATTTCTTCAGGAGCATCACTTGCTACACCAACAACGTGCTCGCAAGCCCATACCTTTTCACCTTCCTGCTTAGTGAACTTAGCAGCAGGAGCATGGCATACAGGACATTCCTGTGGTGGCTGATCTCCTTCATGTACATAACCGCAAACCTGACAAACCCATTTCATAAAAACTCTCCTTTCTTGTGCTCATTATGGCACATGCAGAGCGCCTCTCTGCAAAATTGAATCCAGAAACGAAACACTTGCCTGTTAATCGTCTCTCATTTTTGCCAGACAATCCTCGCAGATTCCATAGAAAAAGAATTTGTGAGATTCTATGTTCCCTTTGACGTATCTGGCTGCGACTTTCTCGATATCTTCCATACCATCCATATCCAGATCAAAAATCCTGCCGCACTTATTACAAATAAAGTGGTTATGATCCTTTGTCACCGGATCAAAGTGGTCAGCACCATCACCAATATTGAGCTTTTGTATCTCGCCAAGCTCCGAAAGGAGCATCAAATTGCGGTATACAGTGCCAAGGCTTATATTAGGCAGATGGTTCTTGACTCCCTGGTATACGACATCGGCTGTTGGATGATCTTTTCTTTCTTTTAGAAAGTCATAGATCAACTCCCTTTGTTTACTATATTTTAAAGACATATATAGTACCCTCATAGAAAAATAGTAATTATTACTAATATTATCTTAGCATGCTTATAAATATTGTAAATAGACTTTATAAAAAATTTATAATCACAACTAAATTTAGTTAAAATATGTTATACTTTTTTATAAAGAGGTATACGAATATGACAATAGTTGAGACCAAAATAAAAAGTTTATATCCAACCCTTGCCAAATCAGAGCAAAAGGCTGCTGATTATTGCCTAAAACACAGAGATGACATTTTTAACTTCCCGCTTTCAGAGCTGGCTAAGCGATCTGGAACCAGTGAGGGAGCGTGGATGCGCTTCTTTAAATCACTGGACTATTCAGGTCTTAAGGAATTTAAAAAAGAGCTATACACCGAGGTAAAAGATGGTGGAGAAAATAAAACTCCGCCAAAGATTGTATTCAAAGAAGTTGAAGAATACACATCGATCCAGTCGATAGCTGACAATATTTTTGCCACAAGCGTTCAGGCAATCCAGACTACCTACAGATTATTTGATGAGGGCAGCTTTAATGATGCTGTGACCAGGATTGTTGAGGCCAATCAGATCAATATATATGCTGTAGGTACGTCAACAATTGCAGCAGGAGACCTCTTTTGCAAATTTCAGAAATTGTCATATCATGTAACCTACAATACAGATACTCACATGTCCATAATGACAGCATCTCAGATGAATGAAAAAGATGTAGCTATTATAATAAGTGACAATGGCAGGAGCCCGGAAATAGTGGAGCTATGTAACCTTGTCAGATCAAAAGGTGCTGAGATCATTGCAATAACCAAGCTTGGAAATACGCCGCTATCTCAGATGGCCAAAGATGTCCTGTTTACAACGTCTCCAGAGATCGATAAAAAGAGCGGAGTAACAAGTTCGCGCTTTGCACAGCTTGCACTAGTTGATATACTATATACAGCGGTTGCAAATAGGGACTATGATAATATAAAAGGATATTTGCAGGCGTCTTATGATGCATTTAAGAGCAGAAACAAGTAAAACTGGCTAATGTAAAACAGCTATCAAGAAATAAGATATAGTGAAAGGAATTAAAGATATGTCAGATAAAAAAATAGGTATCATTGGTGCCATGGATGTTGAAGTTGCCAAGTTAAAGGCAGATATGACTATTAAGAATACAGTCAGCAAAGCTTCAATGGAATTCTATGAAGGAACTATTGGAAATACAGATGTAGTAGTAGTTAAAAGTGGAATAGCAAAAGTAAATGCAGGAATATGTGTACAGATACTTTCAGATATATTTAATGTTACTCATATCATAAACACAGGTGTAGCAGGATCTTTAGATGCAAGGATTAATATTGAAGATATAGTATTATCAACAGATGCCTGTTTCCATGATGTAGATGCTACAATATTCGGATACAAAAAAGGTGAAGTTCCTCAGCTGGGAAGACTTGAATTCCCTGCAGATGAATGGCTTATCGATAGGGCTGAAGAAGCAGTTAAAGCCGCAGCTCCTGAAATAAATGTATGGAGAGGAAGAGTCTGCAGTGGAGATCAGTTCATTGCTTCTGATGAAGTTAAGAAAGCAATAAAAGAAGAGTTTGGCGGATTGTGCACAGAGATGGAAGGTGCCGCTATAGCTCAGGCAAGTTATCTCAATAATATTCCATATGTGATCATCAGAGCTATCTCAGATAAGGCAGATGGCAGCGATGTTATGGATTATCCTGAGTTTGAGAAAAAAGCAGCACAAAATTGTGCTGCCCTTGTCGAATTTTTGATAAAAAATATATAAATAAAACGTAACTTTTGCCGATATATATGTTAGAATAATATATATATCGGCAATGTAGTATGGGGGAATTGTATGCGATTTCGTACCAGACTGATGATCACTTCAGTTACAATCGTAATTCTGCCTCTGGTGATGACTCTTATAGCGTTTCTGCTAATAGGTCGAGTGCTTGTCTTTGGTAACAGAGCATTTACATTAGGTCAAACCTTTGATTACAAAATGGTGGCGGATATGGGAAGTACCTTCCAGACCATGACGGATGAGATTTTTGAAAGAGTCATGGATGATATGAAGGAGACTCCTGATATACTGGAACATCGTGATTATCTGGATTCAATCAGTGAAGAAATTAATTTTAAAACTTCATTTGTACTTGTACGTAAGGATAATGAGATATTTTACGTAAGTGATGAAGAATACGAAGATGAGATATTTGATATTCTCCCTCCTTATGAAGATGCAGAAAACGCTATCAGTAATATCTATTATACCTCTACCGGACAGCTCCTTAGACAAATGGATTTTAAGTTTCAGGATGACTCTAAAGGAAGCCTGTTTATCATCACATCCGTCAAGACATTCGTCTCTTCCAAGATGTGGATATACATGATAATAGCCATGATCATTATCTTGCTGCTGACCAGTATCATGATGACCAATTGGATCAAAAAGACTATCATGAAACCGGTAGATGATCTGAATATAGCCATGCAGCATATTAAGGAAGGCAATTTTGACTATGTACTTCCAATAGACCTTGATGAAAAAGGCGAGATTGGCGAGCTCTACAGAAGCTATGATGACATGAGACTCAGGCTTAAAGAGTCGGCGGAAGAAAAGATTGAAAGAGAGCATCAGAATAAAGAACTCATAAGTAACATATCCCATGACCTTAAGACCCCTATAACAGCCATAAAAGGATACTCACAGGGACTTATAGAAGGCATAGCTGATAGTCCTGAAAAAAGAGAAAAATATATCAGAACTATTTTTAATAAAGCCAATGATATGGACAACCTGATAAATGAGCTTACCCTATACTCAAGTATAGATAACAACAGGATTCCATATAATTTCCAGAAGATAAATGTAGCAACGTATTTTGGAGATTGCATTGAAGAGATTGGAATGGATCTGGACAGCAAAAATATTCAGCTAAACTATTCTAATCTAACGACGCCTGATACTATAATAGTAGCAGACGCAGAACAGCTCAAACGAGTAATAAACAATATTGTAAGTAACAGCGTCAAATACCTTGGCCGTGAAGATGGAACCGGCGTCATCGATATCAGACTTTTAGATGAGCTGGATTCAATAAGAGTTGAGATTGAAGATAACGGAATTGGTATTGCACAGAAGGATATTCAGAACATATTTGACAGATTTTACAGAACTGACCTATCCAGAAATACCAAAAAAGGCGGAAGCGGAATTGGCCTGTCTATTGTAAAAAAGATAATAGAAGACCATGGAGGTTATATATGGGCAACCAGCCATGAAGGCGAGGGAACATGCATGCATTTTGTTCTCAGAAAATATGCAGATGATCCAGAGAAGCCTGAAACGGACACAGTTGCACAGGAAGCGTAAACAATTCAAGTTGGAGGTTAAATACATGAATAAAATTCTCATTGTTGAAGATGAAGAAGCCATTGCGGATCTGGAAAAAGATTACCTTGAACTAAGCGATTTTGAAGTTACTATTGAAAACAAAGGTGACATTGGCTTGCAGACAGCGCTTGCCAATGAATTTGATCTGATCATTCTTGACCTCATGCTTCCTGGCATGGACGGTTTTGAAGTATGCAAACATATCAGAGAAAAAAAGAATGTGCCGATACTTATGGTATCAGCTAAAAAAGATGATATAGATAAGATAAGAGGTCTTGGTCTTGGAGCAGATGATTATATCACCAAGCCATTTAGCCCTTCAGAGCTTGTAGCAAGAGTTAAAGCACACCTTGCAAGCTACAGCAGACTTGTGGGAGCAGGCCATGAATCCAATGATGTGGTTGAGATCAGAGGACTTAAGATTGATAAGACTGCAAGAAGAGTATATGTAAATGACGCAGAAAAGAGTTTCACAACCAAGGAATTCGATCTGCTCACATTCCTTGCAGAAAATCCAAACCACGTATTTACCAAGGAAGAGCTCTTTAGAAAAATCTGGAATATGGATTCTATCGGAGATATTGCTACAGTAACAGTTCATATCAAAAAGATAAGAGAAAAGATTGAGCTTGATACAGCAAATCCACAGTATATTGAAACAATTTGGGGAGTAGGATACAGATTTAAAGTCTGATATCTATTAGCTTTAATGGACGAAATAAATATTGTTTATGAAGATGACAACATAATTGTATGCGCCAAGCCAGCCGGTATGGCTACTGAAAGTGCCAGAGTCGGCAGCATGGACGTTGTCAGTGCAGTAAAAAATCACATTGCAAGAGAAAACAGAAATAATAAAGGGCGGCAAGGCAAAAACTTGCCGCCTTATGTTGCGCTGATCAACAGAATAGATCAGCCGGTTGAAGGCCTGGTTCTTTTAGCCAAAGACAAAAAGACCGCAGCAGATCTTAGTCGTCAGCTTACGGATAAGAGGATAACCAAGAGGTATCTGACAGTTGTTTGTGGAAAACCTTCTGAAGAAAAAGGCAAACTTGTGAATTACCTTTCCAGAAGCAAAAATGGTGATGCCCTTGTGGAAGAAAATGATAAAAATGGTGCAAAGAAAGCTATATTAAACTATGAGTGTTTAAAGACAGTTGAAGAGAAAACACTGATAAAGGTGGAGCTTGAAACAGGCCGTTTTCATCAGATCAGAGCTCAGCTTGCAAATATTGGCTGCCCTATATATGGCGATGTCAGATATGGTTGCAAACCGGAAGATACAATGCTTGTAGGCTTTGGAGAAATAGCTCTGTGTAGCTATCAGCTGATCTTCAAACATCCGGTTACAGGTAAGAAATTAGATATAGTATATAAGCCTGAATCAGAAGTATTTAATAAGTACTTTAAGGAAGAGGTAGAAAGCCTGTGAATGATAGAGCAGATAGGGACAAATCAATAGTAGAAAGCATCTGGCTTACGTTGTGGACCTATCTGTTCATGATGTGCTTTGCACTGGCTATTTATACAAAAGGAACATATAATGAGCTTGGAAATACCAAGTTCAGTTTTTATAGGAGCATTTCTATTGCAGGAGTTATATTACTCTGCCTTCTTTATGTACTACTGATCATCATCAATAAGAAAAAAATTCTTGCCAAAAGAAATATCAGATTGGTGGACATTGCATTTCTAAGCTTTGCTATTACTAATCTGCTTACCTTTTGTTTTGCTGTAGACAGACAGGAGAGTCTATGGGGAACAACCGGTTGGAACATGGGATTTCTAACCTGGTGTCTTATGATATTCTATTACTTTTCTTTTTCACGATTTATGAAATGGAAAAACTATCTCTGGTATATAATCTTTATTCCGGTGTTCATTGTAGCCTTTTTGGCAATATTAAACAGATTTGGTGTAATAAGCCTTTTTGGAACAGGCACAAATTCATTCTTTTTATCTACAATCGGCAATATTAACTGGTACTGCGGCTATCTGTCAGTATTCATGCCCCTTGGAATATGCCTTTTTACCATGGAAAAGCTAAATAATATAATTATAAAATGCGGTCTTGCATTGTGGGTAATAGTCTGCTATACATCAGCTTTTTCTCAAGGCAGCACTTCGATCATCCTGATAATGCTGGTAACCAATACAGTTCTTTTACTTGTGTGCCTGGCAAAAAGAGAATTGTGGATATCTTATCTGATCCAGCTGGCAGTCTGTGGATTGTCAATGGAGGTGGTCAGATTTCTTGTAAAGATATATGGATACAACTACGAAGGCGGCAATTTGTGCATAAGTATTGTTGATAAAAGAACAGGACTTATACTTATGGCAGTATCATTTTTCCTCATATCAGTCAGCAGGCTCCTAAGAGCTATGAATATTAAATGGCATAAAAAAGTCTACCTATTCACATACGTTTTATGTATAATAGGCTGTATGCTTGTTGCCATATTTTTGATAATTAATAATTTTAATGAAGAATTTGGCAATGGCAGAGGCTTTATCTGGATCTATTCAGCCAGGCTGTTTAATGAACTTGATGTCTTTAGAAAACTGGTGGGAATAGGTCAGGATTGCTATGCATATTATTCTTATTCGATAGGGGAATACGCATATATACTTGATATGGAATTTGGATCAGCAAGGCTTACCAATGCTCACAGTGAGCTATTTACTTTGCTGATAAATAATGGAATATTAGGACTGTTGTCATATGTATTTGTACTAGGCGCGGTAGTTCTTGAATTTGCCGGGAAATATAAAAAAGACAAGAACATTTTTGCTCTTGCCTTTTTAATCTCTTTAATAGCATATACTTGCAACAACTTCATATCCTTTGCTCAGATAATGTCTACGCCATATATTTTTATGCTCATAGGCATTGGAGAAGCAGCTGTACGCGATGACCAATTTAATCAAGATCCTGAATAAGCGGAATGGATTCATCCAATTCATGGAAGAATTTTCTTGTCTTTTTCAGACCCTGAACTGCATATTGGTACTCAAACTCTACATCTTCTGAAATAAAATCTTCTCCAAACATCTGGACTTTTCCGGAATATGAATGTATTACACTGATAAAGTGCTTATCAAATTCGAAATTACTGTAAATATCGTCTTTTCTACCAGGATGCTCAGCAGCAAATGCTGCAATATTCATCCTTAAATCTGATGGTAATGGTTTTTCTCTACGGATTACAGACTTAAGGCATTGCTCATAGGTATCATCATCGATAGGCTGAAGCCTGTAGATGAATTCTAGGCAGCAAGCGTGGTCTGGTAAAAATAGTCTTACTCTGTCAGGACCGATGATATCTTCGATCTTGGCAACAACATAAGGAACTATTGGTTTTCCGTTGTAATCAAGCAAAATAACTTTGTCACCTGGCTTATACTTATGCATTTCGAACACCCCCTTTATTCTATTATAATATATATCGTATTGTTTTTACGAAAATTTATAAAAAAATATTTTTCTTTTAGGTAGGATTTAGGTAAACCTTTTAGAATGTGACATATAGAAAGAGATAATCCTGGAAACGAGGTGAATACTATGGGTGGATTTAAAGATGTTTTTCAGAGAATAGAATTAAAATATTTAATGGATGATGCTCAGTATACTGCTCTAAGAGAGCGACTTCAGGGCATGGCTGAAGTTGATAGTTACGGCGAGACATCTATTTTAAACATATATTTTGATACTCCTGATTACAAACTCATCAGAAGATCATTAGAAAAACCTGTATATAAAGAAAAGCTCAGACTTCGTAGCTATGGCATTCCTAAAGATGATACCACTTCATTTATCGAGATCAAAAAGAAATACAAAGGAATCGTATATAAAAGGCGAATAGGAATGCCTTACGAACAGTCGCTGGCGTATCTGGTTGACGGAGAGCCGGTTGCAAAAAGATCTCAGATATCAGATGAAATTGATTACTTTGTAGGATTTTATAAAGGCATAGAGCCAAAGATGGCAATATCCTATGACCGAATAGCTATGGCAGGTATTAAAGATCCTGAGCTAAGGATCACCTTTGACAGGAATATCCGATGGAGAACCGATAATCTCGATCTGAAATATGGAAATGTAGGAAATGACATATTGGAACCGGGACAGCATCTGATGGAACTTAAGATTGCAGGTGCAATACCAATGGATCTTGCTCATATTTTAGATGAGCTAAATATTAGAAAGACCTCTTTTTCCAAGTATGGCAGAGGTTATGAACAGCTTATGAGGCTTAATATGGAACAAGACAAAGAGAATAAAGTAGAATTCATTAAGAAGGGAGATAAGATCAGTGCTTAACTTATTATTTAGTTCAATAATTACAAATGGCGAAATCACAGCCAATTCATTTTTAGGAGCAACTCTTTGCTCGCTGGCTATTGGAATATTTATAGCATTTATGTATACCCTGGGAAATAAATATAGTAAGAGCTATGTAGTAACCCTTGCACTTCTCCCGGCTATCGTAGAAGTAGTTATCATGATGGTAAATGGAAACATAGGCGCAGGTATCGCAGTTGCAGGTGCATTTTCACTTGTAAGATTCAGATCTGCAGCAGGAACAGGACAGGAAATAACAACAGTATTCCTTGCTATGGCAGTTGGTCTTGCAACTGGTATGGGATATATTGGAATCGCTTGTGTATTTGCAGTTATCATCTCAGTAGTTAATCTTATTCTTAATAAGAGCAGCTTTGGTGAAAAAGGCGATTCAGTAAGGACTATGAAGATCACAGTTCCTGAAGGACTTGATTTTGAAGGTGTATTTGATGATCTGTTTGAGAGATATACAACAAGTGCCAAGCTTGAAGATGTAAGAACATCAGGAATGGGAAGTCTGTATAAGCTCACATATACAGTATCATTTAGAAATGGCGTATCTGTAAAAGCTATGATGGATGAGATGAGACAGAGAAATGGCAATCTCGAGATCAGCTGTAGCAGACTAATCGCAGGAAAGTCTGATGAATTATAATATTTAATAAAAGAGTCACAGGGGACGTATCAAATTGACTCATTGTGCACAATGAGTCAATTTGATACGTCCCCTGTGACTCTCGCGCCGAGCGCGGTTGCATTTATGCAACATTTACCTCTCGCGCGAGTGCGCATCCTTAGCGGAGCGTTTTTTATTTAATTGGAAGAGTGACGATAAATCTGATTATCTGGTCCCCATCTTTCTTGGCAACAATATCACCGCCGTGGGATTGAGCTATAGCTTTGGCAACTGATAATCCTATTCCGTATCCGCCGGTTTCACGGTTTCTTGAAGAATCAGCTCTGTAAAATCTGTCGAAAAGTCTGTTCAGATTACCGGATGGCATGATATCACAGTTATTAGATACTTCAAATCTTATGGAGTTTTTCTCCTTTGAAAGAAGTACACGAACATGACCATTTTCTGAAGAGTACTTCATTGCATTGTCTATAAGAAGTGAAGCTAACTGATTGATAGCATTCTGATCGCCGAGGAATGAAATATTTTCCTGAATATCCAGGTCATACTTTTTATTCTTGGATTCTGCAACGGCGCTAAATGAATTGGCACAATCAAATATAGCCTTACTTAAATTGAAATCAGAAAATACCGGATGCAGGTTTTCTTCATCCATCCTGGCCAGAGTCAAAAGATTTTTAATAAGATCGTTTAATCTTTTGATCTGATTTTTAATACTGATAGTCCATTCTGACTTACCGGATTCGATCTCAAGAACATCTATATTGGCAGATATGACAGCCAGCGGAGTCTTTAGCTCGTGCCCGGCATCTGTGATAAATCTTTTCTGCTTTTCAAGAGATTCAACAACCGGAGATACAGCCCGTCCTGAAAAGGCATATACAAGTATAAACATACCAACAAGACTAAAAAATCCAATTACAAGAGTCTGTAAGAACAGCTGTCTTGCATTAAAAAATGATTGTGAGCAGTCCAAAAATAGTACGAGATAAGTTCCATCTGAATTGGACTTAACATGATATCTGTAAGTGTGATAAAAGCCGTTTTTAGTAATGTCACCAACCATGACAGCTGTTGCAAAATCTGAAGCATCCGTAGAAGTTACTGCAGCAACATGCCCTGTGTTGACATCTGTAATTGTCAGATTTGCATCCATTTTAACCCAGAAATATCTAGTAGAATAAGGCAACTCCATGTTTCTGATGATTTCAGAATTAGGCTGTTTATTCTGTTGAAAAGGTCCATTTGGGCTTGGAGCAGGAGTATCACCGGAATTAAAACTACCTGCATTATTGGAGTTGTCAGGTGGGGTATTTCCGTTCTGTTTCATAAATTGCATTTCTGGAAAATAACCATCATTTTCAGCAAGTGTTGCTAAGGTTTCATCAGCGCTTTTAGTGATCTGAAAAAGATTTACTATATTTATTACACCAAATATCAATATAAGAACGACCAATAATGATGACATTGCAGTAAGTGTAAATTTTCTGCGAAGTTTATTGACCATATCACTGACTCCTTTAATTAAATATATGTGTTATCAGCTTTTTTCATTGATTGAATATCCAAGGCCTCGTGAAGCTTTGATCTCAGCAGTTGAATCGAGAGAAGCAAGTTTCTTTCTCAGGTTGGAAATATATACCCATACAACGTTGACGTCAGCTTCGCCATCAGCCCATATATGATCCATGAAATTATCGACTGATACTATATGACCTGGAGAAGTCATAAGCATCTCCATCATCTGGAATTCTCTACTTGATAGACGAAGAGCATCATGACCAGGTGTAGTTAATTCATAGCTGGAGCGATCAAGAGTCAGATTGCCACAAGCAAGATTTGGCTGAGAGAACTCTGTCTTACGCCTTGTCATGGCACGGATCCTTGCAAGTAGTTCGCCCATATCGAAAGGCTTTGTCAGATAGTCATCGGCTCCCAGATCAAGACCTTTAATACGGTCATCAATTTCTGAGCGCGCAGTAAGGAACAGAACAGGAGTGGCAATGCCTTTAGCCCTGATATTGCTGAGAACTTCCATGCCATCCATTCCTGGCATCATTATATCGAGAATAATGCCGTCATATTCTCCAGAAAGTGCATAGTCCAATGCATCAGTGCCGTTATAGACAGCGTCAATGGTGTAATTGCTATGTTTCAATATAGCAACAAGAGCGTTTGATAATTCCTTCTCGTCTTCAGCAAGTAATAGTCTCATGCTAAAAAACTCCTTTCCGTATAATTAATATCAGTTTAACACACAGAGAATTATTGTTCTATTGCCGTGCTTCTAATTATTTTATTATATAACTGTAAAGAAAGTGTGATATAGCGCAATTTGAAGTGAAAAGATAAGAAAAAGAGCAGGAAATGCAAGAAAAAAGGACAGTGCCTAAAGCACTGTCCTAAACCTATACTAAAGCAATCGATTACACGTCTAGATAAACTATAATCAACTAAATTAGTTGTTTGAAGCTTCTGATGAAGCAGCATCTGCTGCGTCTTCAACTGACTCTTCTGATGAAGCAGCGTCTGAAGACTCTTCTGTTGAAGCTTCTGATGAAGCCTCGTCAGCTGCATCTGAAGATGCTGATGAAGCTGCGTCTGCTGCTTCTTCAACTGACTCTGCTGTTGTAGCTTCTACTGCTACTTCTTCAACTGACTCTGCTGTTGTAGCTTCTGTTACAACTTCTTCAGATGCAACTTCGCTTGAACCACAACCAGCAAGAACTGCTGCTGATAAAACAAATACTGATAATAATGCTACGATATTCTTCTTCATAATTTTTTTTTCTCCTCTTTACTGTTACTTTTGCAATTTTGATGCAATAAAATAATTGCTTCAGTATTAGTACAAGAATTGATTATATATTTAAAACCTAAAAAATACCACTACAAAATTATTCAAAATGCTTTAAGATTTTTTTAAGATTTATGCAGTTTGCACAAAAAATGATTGTTTTTGATTAAAATTGATGAGTTTTTGAGTTTTACGATATAATAAAAAAGATATTTTTAAATATTAATAACGCAAAAGGAAACGAAAAATATGCCAATGAAACATAAAGTCAGTTTTATTCTTTTTAACATAGTTATATTAGCTTTTTTAACTTCATGTGGTCCTTCAGAAGAGAAACTGGCTGAAGTAAATACAAAACTGCAGGCTCTCGAAAATGCAAGAACGGTTGCAGAAGAGACCTTTGGAGACCTGATCGATTCTTCATACAAAGATGAACTTGATAAGCTGAGCATTGCAGCAGATGACATTGCTGCTCTGGAATATACCAAGATGAAGGATTCCAAGATTGAAGAGATAATACCTTCCATCGAAAGCCTTACAGATGATTATGAAGCTATAGAGGCAGATCTGCTTGAGATTGCAGAAAAAGAAAAGGCAGAAGCTGAAGAAGAAGGCAGATATATCAATATTCAGGGATATGTTACTAATAAGACCGGTAAGACCATTAACAGCATAATATTAAGGGATGATTCTCAGAATAAAGAAAGTGATGATCTGCTGATCAGTAATGTAGAACTTGGAAATAATGAAACACTTATGGGTATAGTCTTTGAAGTATACATTCCAACAGATGTGTGGAGTATCATCATAACAACATCTGATGATTCTACCTACGTGGCACAGGTTCAGGATCTTGAAGACAGATCAATGTTTGGAATGACATTTGGAGAAATTGCTGAAGATGGCACATTTACAGTTACAATTGGTGATTATGTATCTGAGGCAAAAGAGACAGAGGGAGCCAATACTTCCAGTTCAGAAAGTAGTTCTGTAAACGCAGAAGAAGAGGCCTCTTCAAACGAAGCCTCCTCTGAAAGTAGCAATTAATTTGATGCCAGCATAAATGGATTTTCCACTAGTTCTGGAGAATATTTGTAATATTCCATGATCAGTCCTACAACGTGATTGTAGCTGACTTTTCCTTCAAGAACTCCATTGACTTTTAAGGTTGTATCTACGAAAGTAGTTGCAGCCTTTTTTACTGTAGCGGTTTTGACGATTGCCTTGGCTTCAACCATTGTCCAGGACTCGTCTGTAAGAAATTCATTATCATGTTTTACTAGAGCAGATATTTTTACATGTGAGTTATATACGCTTTTATCAACGGCCTTATAGAAATCATTATTGATATAATTCAGCACTCCAAGATATCCACTATACTGAAATACGATATCATCTGAGTAAATGCAGGCCAAGAAGCCTATGAGGTTGGCCTCGTCTTCAAGTATATATCCGTGAGTATGGGCAAGTTCATGACACATAGTAAATGGTTTATTCATTATTGACATTGTATCGTTGTAGCCTGCCTCCATGGCAAATGGGAAATAATATCCCTGCATGTACTGCTGGCTTATAAAATCTGAAAAATAAAGAGCTTTAGGACTTACGGAGTCGCCTTTTAACGCAGGGAACAAATCTGAAATACCGGCTATAGCTTCAGTTGCTGTTTTAGCCATATCCCCTTCATAAATCACGTTACCATTGGCGTCGTGTGGGATTTCTTTGGAAAGACTGTTGCATTTTGTGACTACATAATCTCTCAGAGTAGCAAGCTCTTCTAGAGAATACTCATCAAGTACAGGCATATTGGAATCAACACTGCTGCAGTGATACAGAATAAAGCAATTGCATGACATTATAACTGATATCAGCACCAGAAGCCATGCAGTAGCACTGTATAGAGGTTTTGATATTTTTTTCAGGATACGATAGGAAACAAAAAAGCCTTTTTCAAGACTACGTGATAACTTACTGATAGAAAAGAAAGCAAAACGGGACAAGGAAATAAAGAATAGAATCGCGCACCAGATGATTGCAGCGACAATCAGAATTTCGCCCACAGAAAATGAAAACTTAGAAGTAATTTTTCCAAAGCCATTGGTTAAAACCGGGAAAAAATATTGCCTGTACCCGTCAGAAAAACCTGGCATGAACCAGGCTAGAAGATTAACAAATACTACTAAAAATGAAATTGCGACTAATATTTTTGTTCCTTTTTTCATAGATGCCCCATCCGCAAGAAGAAATATTGTCTATCTTGTATAAATGGTAGCATCTAATTATGACAAGGGTATGACTAAATGACTATAAAGTTGTTAATAATTTAGACATATTTAGTGATTATTACTATATATTATAGGTAAAATAAAATCCGCTGTAGTAGCGGATTTATTTTACATGTATTTTTATTTCTTTATTCAGACTTACACGCACCACAATAACCATATATCTCAAGCTGATGACCGGTGATCATGAAATCTGACATTTCAGATCCAAGCATACGTCTCGTATCAAGGATAGGGCAGCCTTTAAGTGCAAATTTGGTGTGGCATTTAAGGCATACAGCATAGTGCCTGTGCCTTCCTGTTTTTAGCTCGTACAGAGCGTTGTCATCAGTAGAAAAAACTGTTTTGGATACTACTCCTGCATTCTCAAAAGCAAGGAGGGATCTGTATACCGTGGAAAAAGCGTAGTTTTCATTTGGATTATCAATTGTAAGTTTCTTAAATATATCAGCAGCAGAAACAGGTATTTCTGAACTGGACAATATCTTATATATTTCAATTCGTTGTCTGGTCTTTTTAACGCCTTCAGGCCAATTTCTATCTATTGCAGCGTCATTGCATGCCGGTTTGATAAGCTTTGCCATGATAAATCTCCCAATTAAAGTGCAATTCCAAGTAGATCAATTACGAAACCAAAAACAGTACCAATAATGTAAAGCATAATGGTAATGTTTATATTCTCCTTAAGCTTTGGATTGACTCTAAAGAGTACCAATAGTCCGATTCCAGCGCCAACTAACAGTCCTGACATCATAGAACCGAATGTGATCATACCTTCCAGATATAACTCGGTAATGATGATAGATGCAGCACAGTTAGGTATCAGTCCGATGATACCTGCAAGTATATGTGAAAGGATAGGTGCATTGGATAAGATTCCAGAAAGAGTATCCTCACCAATGAAAGCAATTAAAAGGTTAAGCACAAAAGTAATAACAATTATGTAAAGAAAGATGTGAAGAGTATGGACTAAAGCAGATTTGATGATACCTGAATTAGATTCATCTTCTTCGCAGTGACAGTGCTCTTTTTCACATAGTGCATCTATCTGAAGCGGATCATTCTCAGACATATTTTTTTTCTTATGATATCTGTGAATGACAAAGTCTATTGCAAAACCTGCAATGATACCGATCACAGCTTTGATAAGAAGTGTGCAGAGCATCATTCCTACAGGCATCTGAGCAGAAATCAGAAGAGGAAGCATTTCATCTGATGTTGAAAGATAAATAGCTATAAGTGTTCCCAGTGTTATAACTCTTCCTGCGTAGAGATTAGAAGCTGCTGCAGAGAAACCACACTGAGGAATAGCACCAAGCAAACCTCCGAATAAAGGACCAAAGTGTCCGGATTTCTCAACAAGCTCCTGGGTATGTTCTCCTGCATGGTGTTCCAAAAGCTCCATGAGAAGATATGTTACAAACAGGAATGGTAAGATTTTGATCGCATCAATACCTGTATCTATTACTACATCTAATAACATTTCCATAAATACTCCAATCTCAGATTTTTTATCTGGGGAAAATAATAACAGAAACAAAATGCAAATGCAAACTATTTGCATTTAAATTTTTTGCAAAAAAAATATCAGAAAAGCAGGTGATGGGAATCGAACCCACGTATCCAGCTTGGAAGGCTGGTGTTCTACCATTGAACTACACCTGCATAGGTCTGACAATGAGTTATTTTACTCACTTTAAATAAAACTGTCAAGAGTTTGTGAACACATTATTAATTTTAGGTAATTTTAAGGTTCAAATGTGATAAAGAATAGAGCGCTTAATTATAAGAAAAATTATAGGAGTTGATATGGGCCTAGTAAAAGAAAAACTAAAGAATATCAAAGATAAGGTAAAGGGGCTGTCAAAACCAAAGAAAATTCTGGCAGTGGTCATCATCGTAGCAATAATCTGTGGCGCATCTTTTGGAACATATTATTTTGTTACGAGCAGCAATTCATCTGGTGATCACATGATGGGCGGTATGGGTTTTGATGAAATGTCCACGATGGAAGGCAATGTGATCACTGCCAGTGGAACAACAACCATGGGCATGGTTACAGAGACTTTTGATGTAGATTCCCTAGAGACAGAATTAGAAATAGAAGAAGTATATCTGAATAATGGGGATGAAGTCGCTGAAGGCGATAAGATCTTGAAGATATCCGAAGAGAGTCTGGAAAAAGCAAGAACAGAACTTGAACAGGCGGCTCTTGAAGCTGAGTACGCATATCGGCTCGGCGTGATCACTAATCAGGAGTCACTTATAACTGCTCAGAGTACTTATGATACAGCGAGTGTAAATGCACAATACGCTGAGAATGATTATAACGATGCAGTGTTACAGGCACAGGAGACTGTGGATGATCTTCAGGCGCAGGTCGATGAAGCGCAGGAATTGGTTGATGAATACACAGATGCCATTGCTAATAATACTTACTATACAGAATATGATGTGGAGAATCTCAAAAATACGGCATATGAGAATTTTGCTCTGCTTATGCAGCTGTATGAAGAATGGGAGATAGATGATAGTTCAACAAGCTCAGGCAATTCTTCAGGCAGTTCATCAGGAGGTTCTTCCGGTGGCTCATCAGGAACTACATATTCCAATTCTTTATCTTCTATATATAGTGCATTTGCATCTGAGGTAGAAGAAGAGGAGCAGGAATATGAAACTGCTCTGGAAAGCTATGAAGAGGCAATGGAAACAGCTCAGAGCAATCTGACAAAAGCACAGGCCAACCTTGAAAAACTTACGGCACAGCTCGAACAGGCTAAAGTAGCCTATGATGATGCTGTTACTTCAGCAAAATCTACCTATACAGAGACTGTAGCTGCTCAGGAAACAGCAGAGGACACTTACAACACATCAGTTGATAAGGCCAATGAAGAACTGGAAACATTGAAGGATGCAATGGAAGATGCCCAGGATAATCTTGAAGCTTTTGAAACAGCCATAAGTGACGGTTATATGTACACAACTACTGCAGGAACCATCATGATGGTCAACGTAAAAGAAAATGAGAGTCTTGCAGCTGACAGCATAGTTATCGCATATACAGATTCAACAACAATTTCTGTTGCTGCTTCTGTAGACCAGCAGTACATATCACAGCTCAGCATTGGACAGAGTGCTTCAGTTGTATTTAGTGAATATGGAACTTATGAAGGTACTATCGTTTCAATAAATCCTGCAACTCAGTCAAGCAGCAGATCTTCAGTGACATATACAGTAACAGTTTCACTGGATGGAGATGTAAGCCAGTTATCTCAGAACTTATCTGCAACAGTTTATTTTACGGTAGAGGAGGAATAAATAGTTGAAACAGAAGCTTAAAAGAAAACTAAAGAATAGAAAATTTATGGTTCGATTCCTTCTCATAGCCGTAGTAGTTCTGGCTTTAGTATCTCTTTCATTGTACAAGCTTGTTATTGAACCGCTGCAGAGTGCAGATACCTATGTATATAAAGAAGTAACAGTTGAAAGAGGTGATCTGGTCCTTGGAATAATGGAAAGTGGATCAGTTGAACTGGCAACATCGGAACTTGATTATGATCTGGTAATTGAAACAGATGATGATGAAGATGATGATGACGACGATGACGATGATGATGACGAGAGCAGTAAATATCTTGAAATAGAAGAAGTCTACGTCGCACAGGGACAGAGGATAACTGAAGGAGAAGCATTATTTAAGCTGACAGATGAAAGCGTAGAATCTGTTAAACGAATCCTTACCTCTAATCAGACAGATGCGACTATAGCACTTGCAGAAGCACAGGAAGCCTATAGTACTGGAGCATTGGAAGCATCTAACACACAGACTGAGACCAATGTGACAGCGGCTAATGCAGCTACTCTGTATAATGCGACAATTGCAGAACTTGAAGCAACAATCACTGCATATCAGGGAGATATTGAAGCTTTGACAGCAGAGATTCAGAAGTATCAGGAAAAACTGGTGGACGAAGATCTTCTGGAATCATTGGAAGAAGCAAGACTCGAACTGGTAGCAGCACAAAATGTATTTAATGATACAGACGTAACTAATTTTGGAGCCTATACCGCTAATCTTGCTGATCTTAATACAGCACAAAGTGCGTATGACAGCATAGTAGAGGAAATGGAAGGTTATCAGGACATAATTGATACAGACCAGGAACAGATAGAGACAGACAATGAAGCGATAGCCAAGGCTCAGGCAGAACTGCTAGTCAAACAGCAGGAAGCTCAAAATACATATGATTCATCAGTATTAAATGGAGAGCTGTCAGGAGATGTTTATTCATACTCCGTAAGCTCATTGGAAGAAGCGGTAACAGAAGCACAGACTGCACTTGATGAAGCACAGGCAGCTCTGGATGAATTCAATGCTTTTGTTGGTGATGATGGAATCATATATTCGAATGGATCAGGTCTGGTGACGGCGGTTAACTATGAAGCGGGAGATGAACTTACTACAACAGGAGCAATGGTTACTTATACTGAATCAGATGCTTATTCAGTATCGATAGATGTATCAGAAGAAGATATATCTACGATCAAAGTCGGAGATTCTGTAGATATTGTTTTTTCAGCATATGAGGATGAAACATACGAAGGTAGTGTATCAGCTATTACAACTACAGCCAGTGACAATCATTCAACAACAGTCTCATATACTGTGACAATAGATATTCTTGGAGATACAACGGCTCTATACGGAGGAATGACAGCAGATGTAACATTCGTGTCTGATTCTGTATCAGATGTTTTATATGTATCTGACCAGGCAATTGTATACGACGGAGATGATGCATATGTATATCAGCTTGTTAATGGAGAGTATACATTAGTGCCTGTAGAAGTTGGATTTACTAATGGATCAGAAATAGAGATAACAAGCGGACTTGACGAAGGAGACACTATTTACATCGCAAGCAAGATCAGTTCTTCAAGCAGCGTGAGTGAACTCAAAGATACTTCTGATGCAAGTCAGGATTCATCTGGTGGTGATAATACTCAGACAGAGACAGGAAGCGGAGAATCAGGAATGCCATCAGGAGGAGGTATGCCTTCAGGAGATTCAATGCCTTCAGGTGGTGGAATGCCAAGTGGTGGAGGCCCGGGAGGAAACTGATAGATTATTGCATTTCTAGGAAAGAAAGAGGATGACATGGAATCAAAAAAAGATTTTTTCCGAAAAAAGATAGATTCTCTGAAAAAATGGACAATAAACAATAAGAAGATAGCGGCAATAGTATATTCTGCAGTTGTAGTACTGATGATCCTGATCATAGTTGTATGTGCGGTCAATAGTAGTTCAGGCAGCAGCGTTTCTACTTATAAGGAAGAAACCGTTGCCTATGGAGCTCTTACAGTTGGTATAACGGCTGAAGGAACAATAACAATAGGAACTTCCACACAAACGCTGGATATAGATATAAGTGCTTACTCAGGAGAAGGCGATTTTTCCTGGGGCGGCATGGGACAGATGGGTGGACAGACTCAGAGTACAACAACATCATCTGATGATGAAGATGATCGAGTACTGGATGTCGAAGCTGTATATGTGAGTGTTGGTCAGGAAGTAATTGAAGGTGAAGCGATCGCAAGACTTACAGAAGATAGCGTAACAAGTATCAAGGCAGAACTAGAGGCAGACGTTGCAGATGCTCAGAATACGTATGATCAGACAGTCGCCGATCAGACATTGACTGATCAGAGCGCTGAAGCATCCTATGCCATCAACGTATTATATGGAGACTATGCGCAAAGCGAATATGATGCAACGGTTTTAAACCTGCAAAATGCAGTTGATTCAGCGCAGGATGATCTTACAGATGCGCAGGAAGAACTTACAGAACTGACAGAGCAGCTTGAAGAAGATCAGACCAATCTGCCTATATATCAGAAAGTATTGGAAAATGCTGAATATACTGCCAATAACATTGATAAATATACAGAGATGTATGGCTGGCTTACTGCAGAAGAAGCAAGAGAAGACGCAGAGGACAATGTGGAGACTCTCGAAGATGAGATAGAGAGCCTTGAGACTCAGATAGAGGAGCAGGAGACCAAGATCAAGGAACTTGAAATAGCGCTTATATCTGCGCAGAAGGCATATGACCTTGGAGTAATAGAGGCACAGGCAACTTATGAAAAAGAAATGCTCTATTACAACAATGCAGATGAATATAAAGAAGTAACACTTCTTCAAAGCGCACTTACTACCCAGCAGGCCCTCGATGATCTCGAAGAGGCACAGGAAAAACTGGATGAGTTCAACACATACATTGTAGATAACGAGATCATAGCAGCGTATAGTGGTGTAATTTCTTCTCTGTCAATAGCGGCAGGAGATGAGCTTTATTCTGCTTCAGAGATCATAACAGTAAATGATTATGATGATGTAACTGTAACTGTGGATGTAAGTGAAGATGATATAGCTCAGACAACACTTGGTTCAGAAGCCAAAGTAAATGTAAGCGCATTCCCGGATGTGACTTTCGATGCAACAGTAACCGACATAGGCGATGCTACTTATAACAGTAGTACCGGAGAGACTACATACGCAGTAACTGTTACATTATCCGGTGATATGACTGAGCTCTACGATGGTATGACAGCAGAAGTTACATTCATAACAGAAGATGTAGAAGAAGTTCTTTATATTTCAAATAGAGCAGTAACAAGAGAAGACGGCGTCTCATATGTCAAAGTAAAAGAAAATGGAAATATAGTAACTAAAGAAATTACTACAGGTTTCTCAGATGGTACATACGTACAGGTAGTAGAAGGACTTAGTGAAGGAGACATAGTAGTTATAGAAAGTCAGGTGGATAGCAATTGAGATTATCAGAGATTTTTAAATTAGTATGGCTAAATTTATCCCAGAATAAGTCCAAGGTACTACTTACCAGTTTTGGTATCGTAGTTGGTGCAGCAACTATCATGCTGGTAATAGCAATTGGTACCGGTGGCCGAGAAGAAGTAGCAGAGCAGTTCAAAAACCTGAATGCAGGTGCGATAGACATTACCTATGATTCATCCAGTTCATCATCAGAGCAGGGCAGCTTTGGTGGTGGAATGGGTAATATGGGTGGCGGCGGTGGCGGCCAGATGCCAGGAGGCGGAGGAATGGGCGGTATGGGCAGCAGCCAGAGAGCCGGCCAGGAAACAGTCACATTGACAGCTGATGATATGGATGACCTTGTTACATTTGTTCCGGGTATCAGCGATGCCACAATGTCTTTTTCAACCACTTCAACAGTTGATGGTGGCGAACTTGATGAAAGTACAAGCTACACAATAGCAGGTGTCAAATACAACTATGCAACCATGTCCAACCTAGAGATGGCTATTGGTGAATTTTTTTCAGAGGATGATGACACCTACAAAAATAAGTACTGCGTATTGGGATATGACGTAGCAAAAGAGATATTTGGAAGTGTATATGATGCTTATGATGAGACAGTTTATATCGATGACAGACCATATAAGGTTATTGGTGTAATAGAAGAGATAGGAAGCGTTGCCTCAGGAATAAGCCCGGATACAGCAATATTTGTTCCTTATGAAACAGGTATCAAGTATCTGACAGGTAGTAACGTAAGTCCAACGATTACTGTTGTAGCTGAAGATACAGATGAAGTAGATACGATCAAGTCTTATATAGAGCAGGTTTTATCAGAGTCATATCCAAATGCAGAGTTTACCATCTCTGATGCTGGAACCAAGATGGAAGCTGCTAATCAGTCTAACAGAACCCTTACATTACTGCTCATTGCAATGGCAGCTATTGTATTTGTAGTTGGTGGTATCGGAATCATGAACGTTCTGTTTGTATCTGTCAAAGAAAGAACCAATGAGATAGGTATATTAAAGGCTATAGGCTGCAGCAGAAAAGATATTTTGTTTGAATTCCTGTTAGAAGCCAGCTGCATGAGCTTTATAGGATCCATAGTCGGAATAATCTGTGCCCTTGGAATAACACCTATATTGGAGAGCTTTAGCATGAGAGTGTCGCTGTCAATAGGTGGAGCTGTGTTATCTCTTGTATTTGGCGTCCTTACAGGTACGCTGTTTGGATTCTACCCGGCATATAAGGCATCAAGACTCATTCCTGTTGTAGCACTTAATCAGGAATAACACGCTATTAACTATAAATTGTGATAAAGGATGAGAAAATGGGACAGTCACAAGAAAATAATAACGGAACGAAAATAACAGAAAAAAAGAAAAGGGAAACTTCTGCTGAGAAAAAGGCAATGATAAGCGAAGATGTAGCTCTTGGAGATATTGCCTCGGATAAGATATTCGAAGCTGATCCGGAGCTTGCCAAGGAGCTTGAAGAAGATAGAAAGATCCAGGCAAGAGCCCTTGAATATAAAGAAAAGAAATTGCAGCGTGCCAAAAAAAGGAAAAAAAGACTGATAATCTCACTTGTTATTATCGTTATTTTATCTGCATCAGGATTTTTGGGCTATAAATATTACCAGCAGAAAAAGGCGGCAGAAAATTCAGAGGCGATCGTAGCTGTTTCAGATGGTCAGGAATTAGTGTATGCATCTGTTACTCTTGTTGCAGGAAATAATATCACAGTTGATATATTACAGGAAACAACGTCATCTGCAGAGGAATCAGCTGAAACAACAGATATGAAGTCTTCTGGAATGAAGGCAGGAAGATCAGATTCTGGCTCCTCTTATACGGAGACAGGAGAAAGTACCCAGTATCAGATACCTGTGGGGACAGTTGTCATAACTAAACTTGGTACATCTGCAACATTTTCAAGCATATCAACCGGAAACGTTCTGGCGATTGCTTTAGAAGAAGGCACAGATATTATTGATAAAGTTTGGATAATAGAATGATTGGAGAAAAGCTTTATGTCAATGATCAAGATGGTAAACATATGTAAAGGTTTTACGGTTGGTGAAGAAAAGGTTCAGATACTTAAAAATATAAATTTCAACGTTGAAGAAGGCGAATTTGTCGCAATCCTTGGACCATCAGGTTCAGGTAAAACAACGCTGATGAACATCATAGGATGTATGGATATCTGTGATTCAGGAGAGTATTACCTTGATGGACAGGCTATACATACCATGGAAGAGGAAGACCTGGGAGATATCAGAAATAAAGAAATCGGATTTATATTTCAGAACTACCAGCTGATCCCGACTTATAACATTTTGCAAAACATCATCATGCCACTGGTTGTCAGAGGCATGACTACAGCAGAAGCAGAAGCTAAATGTATGGAAACAATCAAGCTTCTGGGAATAGATCACAGAATACATCATAAACCTTCTGAGCTGTCCGGTGGACAGAAGCAGAGGGTATCAATAGCAAGAGCACTGGTTGGAGAACCGGCGATACTACTTGCAGATGAACCGACTGGAGCTTTGGATAGACAAAGCGGTAAAGACGTTCTGGCACTGTTCAAACAGTTAAATGATATGGGGCATACTGTAGTAATGATCACTCATGATCTTACAGTAGCCCAGGCAGCAACGAGGATTGTTCATATAATTGATGGACAGTTGTCGGAAGATTAAGCACAAGCATAGAAATATGTATGGCAGAAGAGACATGATGGCAGTAGGGAGCCCTAATCATGTCTCTTCTTGCATGGTAGTGCTATAAATGATAAACTAGACCGTGTTGTTTGTTTTTACAAAAAAATAGATTTTTAAAAATTTTATTGTATTGAGGGGATAACGGTGCTATGATAAATCCTACTAAGTATGTAGGAAAAGAATAAATAGCAGCGTCTTTTGTTGTATAAAGGGTAATTAATAGATTTGTTTTCATTATTAGAAAGGATATATCATGTCAGAACAATCTTTATTGCAGGTAAAAAATCTTACAGTATCAATTGATAATGAATTAGAGATCCTGCATGGAATAAACCTTAATATCGGAGCAGGTGAGACTCATGTACTCATGGGACCAAATGGTGCAGGTAAGTCTACTCTTGGTTATTCACTGATGGGCAATCCGCATTATTGTGTAACTGAAGGAAGCATCATTTTCAATGGTCAGGATATTACAAATGAAGCTACAGACAAGAGAGCCAAGGCGGGAATGTTCCTCTCTTTCCAGAACCCAATAGAAGTTCCTGGTATTTCTCTTGGTGGTTTTATAAGAAATGCATATCATGAGCAGACTGGTGCACCAGTTAAGATCCTTAAGTTCAAAAAGGACTTAAATCAGGCAATGGAACTTTTATCAATGGATACAGCTTATGCTGACAGAGATTTAAATGTTGGTTTTTCCGGTGGTGAAAAGAAAAAGGCTGAGATCCTTCAGATGCTCATGCTTGAGCCAAAGCTCGTTATTCTTGATGAGACAGACTCAGGTCTTGACGTTGATGCTGTCAGAACAGTTTCAAAAGGAATCGAAGAGTATCAGAAGAAAAAAGATGGAGCTCTTCTTATTATAACTCATAGCACCAAGATACTTGAGTCACTTCATGTAGATTACACTCACGTGCTTGTAAAGGGACAGATTGTCCATACTGGTGATGGTTCATTGGTTGATGATATCAATGAGCATGGTTTCGAGCGCTTTGAAAGAGCATGATGATTGCATAGAGGATGGTTTTATGGAAGATAACAAGAATGTTGTTGTAGACGTTGATCGTAGCGTCTATGACATCAAGGACATAGAAACAGATCAGGACTTTTATCGTGAAAAGGAAGGCCTGACTGAAGATATAGTCAGACACGTATCTGAAGAAAAAAATGATCCTGAATGGATGCTCGAGTTCAGATTAAAGTGTCTGAAAATATATAATGAACTGAAAATGCCGGAGTGGGGTCCAGATATTGATGGACTTGATATGGACAAAATAGCCACATACGTGCGTCACAAGTCTGATATGAAGGGTAATTGGGAAGATGTACCTGAAGATATCAAGAACACTTTTGAAAGACTTGGAATACCTCAGGCAGAAAGAGAATCCCTTGCAGGTGTTGGTGCGCAGTATGACTCAGAGCTTGTATACCACAATGTAAAAGATGAGGTTGCAGCTCAGGGCGTTATTTATACAGATATTGAAAGTGCTCTTAGAGGCGAATATGCTGACATGATCAAAGAGCATTTCATGAAGCTTGTTCCTCCAACAGACCACAAATTTGCAGCATTGCATGGTGCAGTTTGGTCTGGTGGTTCATTTGTATATGTACCAAAGAATGTAAAGGTTGAAATCCCACTGCAGTCATATTTTAGATTGAATGCAGCAGGAGCAGGACAGTTTGAGCACACACTTATCATAGTTGATGAAGGCGCAGATCTTCATTTCATTGAAGGCTGCTCAGCACCAAAATATAACGTAGCCAATCTTCATGCAGGCTGCGTAGAATTGTTTGTTGCCAAGAATGCCAGACTTCGTTATTCAACTATCGAGAACTGGTCCAAAAATATGTACAACCTCAATACTAAGCGTGCCATTGTAGAAGAGGGCGGTGTTATGGAATGGGTATCTGGATCTTTTGGATCACATACAGGATACCTCTATCCAATGACTATACTTAAGGGTGAGCGTTCCAAGATGGAATATACAGGTATAACTTTTGCCGGCAAGGGTCAGAACCTTGATACCGGAGCCAAAGTTGTCCATCAGGGAGCGGATACTACATCAGTCATCACAACCAAATCTATTTCTAAAGATGGCGGTATCGGAACATATCGAAGCAGCGTTGTAATACAGCCTACAGCTAAAAGAGCCAAGGCTTCAGTTTCCTGTGATTCTCTGATGCTTGATTCCATTTCAAGATCAGATACTATTCCGGGAATGGATATCAGAACTAATGATGCAGATGTAGGTCATGAAGCCAAGATTGGTCGTATCAGTGACGAAGCTGTATTTTATCTTATGTCTAGAGGACTTAGCGAAGCAGATGCAAGAGCAATGATAGTCAGTGGTTTTGCTGATCCTGTTTCAAAAGAGCTTCCTCTTGAATATGCAGTAGAGATGAACAATTTGATCAAGCTGGAAATGAGTGGAAACGGCTGATATAGATGGAGACAGTTATGGATCTGAATTTAAAAGTTAATGTCATTCCTGCACTTACATATAATAAGCTGCAGTTAAATGGCAGTAGCATTAATGAAAATGGAATAGATATAACAAGCGTAGGCACTCCTGTTCCTGAGAGATTACCTCAAGGTGTGGATATCAGGACAGGTGTGGACACTGAAGAAGCAGAGAGCATTTTTGCCTGCTATAGAGAAAAAATGCTCAAAGCAGATGAAGGTCTGCCAAAGCCAAATGGTGATCAGTCATATAGAAATGACAACCAGTCTACAAGAACCGGAATGGGTATCGAAGTAGATGAGCTGCTGGATAAGGCTGAGGTTAGATCAGATGTTTACTACGTTGCAGAAGATGTAAAAATCGAAGAACCTCTTGTTCTGCACTATGAATTGTCAGATGGAGATGGAAGTCTTTCAAGACAGATCATTCACCTGAAGGAAAATTCAGAGCTTACAGTGGTAATGTTCTATGAATCAGATGAAGAGGCAGCAGGATTTCAGGGAGTAAGTACTAAAGTACTTGTTGAAAAAAATGCTAAATTAAAATTATTCAAGATACAGAAGCTTGGAAACAAGTTCCTGCACTTTGATGATTTTGGCGGAGTTGTAGATGACAATGGAAAAGTTGAAATTGTTCAGATAGAACTTGGTGCCATCAAGAACTGGAATGGTGTACATATCACATTATTTGGAAAAGAAGCATCCTTCCTTGATAATACAGGATATCTGTGCGTGGGCGAGCAGCAATACGACATGAATTACATCGCTGAGCATAGAGGCAAAAAGACTGTTTCTGATATGTACTTCAGAGGAGTGCTTGAAGGTTCAGCACAGAAAGTATTCAGAGATACTCTTGATTTTAAGAGCGGATGTTCAGGTGCAAAAGGTAACGAACAGGAAGATACACTTCTTTTGACACCAGAAGTAGTTAACCGTTCTATGCCGATCATCTTATGTCAGGAAGAGGATGTCGATGGTACGCATGGAGCTACTATTGGACAGCTTTCAGAAGATGTTCTGTTTTATATGAATTCTAGAGGAATCGATGACGAAGAGGCTAAAAAGCTCATGGTCAGAGCAAGACTTGAAAGTCTTGTAAAGATGATACCGGATGGAGCTACTGCCGGTAAAATGCAATATTTTGTACAGAATATGAATGCTTGAAGTAATACATAATTAAGGAGTCTACTATGGCTATCAATCTTGCAGATTTTAGAAAAGATTTCCCTATTTTACAAAAGGGAGAATATATATATTTTGATAATGCTGCTACTACGCAGAGACCTACACAGGTTGTTGATGCAATCAAAGATTTTTACGAAAATTCCAATGCTAACCCTCTTCGTGGGTTATATGACTGGAGTGTTGCAGCAACAGAAGAATACGAATCTGCAAGAGAAGTAGTTTCCCAGTTTATTGGCGCAGACAGACCTGAAGAAATCATTTTTACCCGTAATACTACAGAATCACTTAATCTTGTAGCATATACTTATGGTATGAGTAATATTTCTGCTGGTGATGAGATCGTTATCACAGTAATGGAGCATCACAGTAATATACTTCCATGGCAGAAGGTTGCCAGAGAAAAAGGTGCAAAGCTTGTATTCATGGAGCCATTGGAAGATGGAACTATTACTGAAGAGGAATATAAGAGTAAGATTACTGATAGAACTAAGATTGTTTCAGTAGGACATGTTTCTAATGTTCTTGGAATCACTAATCCTGTAAGAGCGATTGCAGATTATGCCCATTCAAAAGGAGCAGTTGTAATAGTAGATGGTGCACAGTCTACGCCACATATGAGTGTTGATGTAAAAGCACTTGGCGCAGACTTTTTTGCATTATCGGGTCATAAGCTTCTAGGACCTATGGGAATAGGAGCACTCTATGGAAGATATGAGCTTCTTGAGAAGATGCCTCCATTTCTGACAGGGGGCGAGATGATCGAGTATGTTACAAGAGAAGATGCAACCTGGGCAGAAATACCACATAAGTTTGAAGCTGGTACAGTAAATGCGGCTGGAGCTGTTGGATTAAAGGCTGCGATCAGATATATACAGAATATTGGAATGGACAACATCTCTGCTCATGAAAAAGAGCTTACTACCCAGCTGATGGACGGATTGAAAAAAATGCCGTATATTAAAGTATATGGATCAGAAGATCCTGCAAAGCATTGTGGAATTGTTACATTTACAATGGACGGTGTTCACCCTCATGATATTTCTTCAGTACTTAATGAAGATCATGTATGTGTAAGAGCCGGACATCATTGTGCGCAGCCACTTATGCAGTTTATTGGTGCAGGCTCAACTGCAAGAGCCAGTCTGTATTTTTACAATACACAAGATGAAGTAGAACGCTTTTTACAAAAGCTCTCTAATGTTAGAAAGGTTATGGGTTATGGAGCTTAAGGATTTATACAGAGAAATAGTTAATGAACACAATTTAAGACCAGAGCACAAGGGTGAAATGGCAGATCCAAGTCTCGTGCTCAGGGGAGTCAATCCTAGTTGCGGTGATGATATTACACTTCAGTTAAAACTTGATGATAATGGCGTTATCATAGACGGTATGTTCAGCGGAAGTGGATGTGCAATATCACAGGCGTCTGTTGATATGATGCTTGATAATATTATTGGGCTTACTACAGAAGAAGCAATGAAGCACTCTGATCTGTTCATGGGAATGATCAAGGGTGAAGTGAAAGATGATGATGATCTTGAGATATTAGATGATTCAGCAGCTCTAAAAGATATTTCACATATGCCTGCCAGAGTTAAATGCGCAGTTCTTGGCTGGCGTACTATGAAGGAGATTCTCGCTGATCCTGGTAAATCTCAGAAATAAAAAGACATCTTGAGGTGATAAACTATGGCAGATTCAAATATAACGAAGAATGCCTTAGCAACAGCGTTAAAACAATTGATGAAAGAAAAGCCTTTTGAAAAGATCAGTATTTCTGATATCTGCGATGCCTGCGGAATGAATAGGAAAAGTTTTTACTATCATTTCAAAGATAAGTATGATCTGGTAAATTGGATCTTTTATGTGGATTTTATTGGAAAGATGGACCTTTCATCCTACTCAAATGGTTGGGATCTGATAGAGGATATCTGTAATAGGTTTTATAAAGACAAAGAATTCTATGGCGAGGCTCTAAAAATAAAAGGTCAAAACAGTTTCCATGACTATGTGCTGGAAACCATCGCGCCTATAAGCAACTTCTTCATAGAAGATTTGTATAAAGAAGAACAGTTTCAAGATTTCTTTGTTCAATTTTTTGGTGATGCATTTCTGCAAGCTATCATGAGGTGGCTTACAGAAGGTATGAGACTTACACCTGAAGAATTTGTCAATAATTTAAAAAAGATCAGTGTTTGCATTGCAACCAAGATTATAGAAGATGAAAAATAAAAGTTGTCGGCATTTGTGCCGGCAACTTTTTTTGAGTCACCGGGGACGTATCAAATTGACTCATTGTGCAAAAGGAGTTTATTTGATACGTCCCCGGTGATTCTTCCATCTGTTTAAATTTTAGGCATGGTTTCAGATAAGATATGCAGGATATCGTTACCATCGTTCAAAATATTAAACTTGGTTTTTTCCGGACAATAAACATTACCGTTTTTATCAAAGTGTAGCATGCACTTTGTATCACATAGAATCTCATTGATCAGCATAGCATCGTAATAATAATCCCAAATAATAGCAGGAACATTAGTATGGAATCTGAAATCCTTTATGACAGGTCCACCATCTTTATAACAACTATTTGATGAAGTCATAAAGATCATGCTACTCTTGAAGTCAAGAAGAGGAGCGTAGAAGTCAGGATCAGACAAATTGGATATATCAGCATCTGTGTAGTATTTATAAATAGCATAAAATACACCGGAATCATAAAGCATATCACAGGTTTCTTTTGCATATGGCGCGTCAGCATTTATCAGCAAAATGACATTTGCAGCTTTTTTGAGTAGCGAAGCCTGATGAGCTGTTATCTGCGCATCTTTTAGGATATAGAAGAAGGCAGAATATTCATTTTTAAAGAAAATATCATATATTGCTGTAGCCGGCGAAAAATCAGATTCTTCTTTAATTGCAAAAGTGTTTATTCCAAGATTTCTGGCATCATTAATAACATTGGAGATTCTGTCGACAGTCATTGCATTTTTTGTTGCAGCACTGGAATCATAAGAAAAACCAAGAACCCATGGAATACTAAATTTAAGATCTTCAGCCTTCTGGCGGAGGATCCTTGCATTGTAGGTCCAGCTTTCATAGCCGATATTGATACCAAAAGTTTTTACGCAGTTAAAGTCAGTATTAAAAAGGAAATCTCTTATCAGTTTATAATATGGACTATCTTCATTTTCCAAAATATTAGTTATAATACTGAATATTTCAGGCTGAAATCTTCCTGTAGAGAATTCAGAACCCATGTCTACAAGCTTTCTTAAGGCTCTTTTAGGGTCATCTGTCATTTCCTTTAATCCGCGGTCAGCAGCGGTGTTTATCATTAATCTTGTTATATCTTTTGTATTCACGTTAACTCCAAAAATATAATTACTTAGATTGATATTACAGTACAATGTTATTTTATTACAAATGCCAAAAAAATGGACAGAAAAATGAGTTTGTCCAAAAATGCGACGAAACAAATTTTTTGACCAATGAATCATAAAAAAATGAAGGATACAATGATAATTGTAAGGGGGATTGGAAAAAAAGGAGGAAATTTCATGGCAGGAACAATTGAAAAGATGTCACATGCGGCACAAAGACAGACCTTCAAGTTATTGATCGACCATTTTTATGACCACATTGATAAAGCTGAGGATAGAACGAAAACCTACCTTAAATTAGTAGATCAATACGAAAAATTCATGGGTGACGGCTCTGATAAGAAAAATGTAGAAGCAGTAAGGAAGGCTTTTCAGGACCCAAACAACAGATGGGTTAAGTTTTTGAATAAAGTCATTGATGAGACAGATCCCACTTACGCCAAGAAACTGTTACTTAATCTTGGATATGAAGCATTTTTTAGAGGAACTAAGACAATAAGAGCGAACAGGGAAAAGTATAATTGCAATATCCCATGGCTCATATTATTCGACCCTACAATGGCTTGCAATATGCATTGTGTAGGCTGCTGGTCAGGAACATATGGACATAAATCCAACCTTACATATGAAGATATGGATAAGATCGTGACTCAGGGTAAAGAACTTGGCGTCTACCTTTATATGATGACTGGCGGAGAACCTACAACTCGTATGAATGAGATATTCAAGCTGGCAGAAAAGCATAATGATTGTTTCTTCGGTTTATATTCCAATTCTACACTCATTACAGATGAATTATGTGAAAGAGTAAGGCAGTTAGGTAATATTACATTCATGCTGTCTATCGAAGGCACACCTGAGACAAACGATTCAAGACGTGGTGACGGTCACTATCAGGCAGTAATGACAGCAATGGATAGGCTAAAGGCACATGGAATAATATTTGGTACTTCAATATGCTATACAAGAGCCAATATTGAAGCTGTAACTAGCGATGATTTCTTCCATCTTCTGGAGAAAAAAGGCGCCAGATTTGGATTCTACTTCCACCTAATGCCTGTAGGAAACAATGCAGCACCAGAACTTATGCCAACAGTAGAACAGAGAAAGTATATTATTAACAGAATACGAGAAGTGCGTTCTCCAAAGTCAGATATTGAATTCTTCCCAATGGATTTCCAAAATGATGGAGAAGCAGTAGGCGGATGTATTGCAGGAGGTAGAAACTACTTCCATATCAATTCCAATGGAGATGCTGAACCCTGCGTATTTATCCATTTCTCTAATACAAATATACATGATAACTCAATTCTGGAGATGCTCCAGAGTCCATTATTCATGGCATATCATGAAGGACAACCATTTAACAGAAACCACCTTCGTCCATGTCCTATGCTTGAGAATCCGGAGATTCTAAGAGATATTGTAAAAAAGACAGGGGCACATCAAACTAATCAGGAAAGCCCTGAAGATGTTGATCATTTATGTGCAAAATGCGATGAATATGCAAAAGAATGGGGACCTGTTGCAGATAAGATATGGGCAAGTCAAAAGCATAAGAAGCCAGCTTATGAGAATTATTCCAAGGAAAAGAGAGAACATCCGGAGCTTGCAGCCTTTGAGCATATTCCAAAAACAAATATTGAGATAGAAGAAAAAAGAGCTTAAAGAAAATCAAATAAAAAGATGTAAAAAAAGCCTATATCATCGATTGATAAAGTAAAAACATCAACTGATGGCATAGGCTTTTCTTTTTTGCATGGTGATCATATAGATACCAAACAAAATTCAACACAAAAAAAGTACCATCCCCATAGCTTTGCTACGAAAACAGTACTCGGCGTGCGCTGCCAGGGTCTCGAACCCTGGACAACCTGATTAAGAGTCAGGTGCTCTACCAACTGAGCTAGCAGCGCATTTGTTATTTATTTGTTTCGCTCTCAGCGACAAGTGATATATTACTACTAACTAGACCTTAATGCAAGTGTTTTTTTGAAAAAATTTTAAAAAAATAATATAAAATCTTAAAAGCCTTGAAAATACAGCGTTTCAAGGTATAAAAATTATGAAAAAAGTTATATCTATCAAAACAAAATACCAAAATAAAGGAATAAAATGACAAGGATCTAAGAATTAAGTTAAAATATGCTTACTAGAAAAAGCGAGGAAAACAATAATGATATTTGATACACATGCGCATTATGATGATGAAAAATTTGATGAAGATAGAGATGAGCTTCTAAAGAGCCTTGCAGATGCAGGAGTAGGTACTGTTGTAGATGCTGCATCAACAATAGATAGTTGCCATCAAATAATTGAGCTTATAGATAAATATCCATTTTTATATGGTACCCTTGGAATACACCCTAGTGAATGCAAAGACATGACAGAGGATGACCTTGATTGGATCAGGCAACAGCTCAAAAATCCTAAGATAGTAGCTATAGGAGAAATAGGTCTCGATTACTATTGGCCGGAGCCAGATCATGATATCCAAAAAAAGTGGTTTGAAAAACAGCTGGAACTGGCAAAAGAAACAGATATGCCTGTAGTGATTCATTCCAGAGATGCTGCAGAAGATACTCTCAATATGATCAAAATTGCGCAGCTTCCACCTAAGACAGTAGACATTCACTGCTTTTCATATTCCAAAGAGATGGCAAGAGAATATCTGAATATGGGCTATTATCTTGGCGTTGGAGGAGTTGTCACCTTCAAAAATGCCAAAAAATTAAAAGAAGTAGTAGAATATGCTCCAATTGAGAATATTTTGCTGGAAACAGATTGTCCATACCTTGCTCCAGAACCAAATAGAGGAAAAAGAAATTCATCCTTAAATCTAGAGTACGTGGTGGATAAAATTGCCGAGCTAAAAAATATGGATAGAGAAGATGTCATTAGCATCACAGAAAAAAATGCTCAAGACTTTTATAGAATAAAAAAATAATTGTATCTGTGGTAAGATAAATATGGCATTTTTAATTTTTAAATAAATTGAGGTAAATATGGCATATCTTGGAAACTCTAAATCAACTCTCGAAGTTGTAAAAAAATATAACTTAAGCATTCAGAAAAAGTTTGGACAGAACTTTTTGATAGATAGCGATGTACTTGAGGGCATAGTTGAGGCAGCAGGCATCACAAAAGATGATTGCGTGCTTGAAGTAGGACCTGGAATAGGTACAATGACTCAATACCTGGCTGAAAGTGCAAGAGAAGTTGTTTCTATTGAGATAGACAAGGCGCTGATACCGATCTTAAACGATACACTTTCTGAATATAACAATATCACTATCATTAACGAAGATATCTTAAAAGTAGATATTGAAAAGGTTGTAAGAGAACATAATGGTGGAAGACCAATTAAAGTAGTAGCTAATCTTCCATATTATATTACAACACCAATCATCATGCGTCTGTTTGAAGAGCACCTTCCTATAGACAGCATTACTGTTATGATCCAGAAGGAAGTGGCGGATAGAATGGAGAGCGCACCTGGAAATAAAGATTATGGTGCTCTTTCATTGGCAGTACAATACTATTCCAAGCCTTCCAAAGTTATGACTGTACCGCCGTCAAGCTTTATACCTCAGCCTGGAGTAAGTTCAGAAGTCATCCATCTTGAATGTTATAAGGATATGCCTGTAAAAACAGATGATGAAGACCTGATGTTCAGAATCATAAGGGCCGCTTTTAATCAGCGCAGAAAGACTATGGTTAATAGCATATCGACTCTTGGAGAGTTTTCCAAGGCTGATATTCAGAGTGCTCTCCAGCAGATGGGACTTCAACCGACAGTAAGAGGAGAGGCATTATCATTAGAACAATTTGCAACACTTTCTGATACATTAAAAAGGCTAAAAATGCAGTAAAATCAAGCTAATAGGCCGCCAGGCGTTTTGACATCGCTATATGCGTATGATAAACTAATCACAAGAATATGAATTTGATATAAATGCACCAAAGAGGTGGGGATATTTTGGATAAGTATGAATATAAAGTACGTGCGGACGCTATAAGGTCGCTCATTGGGGAAGGAAGATACGTGGAAGCAGTCGAAATTGCAGATACTATCGACTGGAAAAGAGTAAAGAGCGGCAAAATGCTCTGCACTGTTAGTGACTTATATAAGATAAACAGAAGATTTGAAGAGAGTAAAGATATTCTATTATTGGCTTATGACCGTTCACCGGCCAGCAGAGCCATAGTCTATTCGTTGTGCGAACTATCTATAAAGATGGGTGAGTTCGTACAAGCTGTCGAATATTACAAAGAATTTGTAAGAATAGCACCAAGAGATACAGCAAGATATATATTGCAATATAAGCTATATGAAGCTCAGGATGTAAGTCTTGAGGAACGTATAGCTGTTCTTGAAGAGCTCAAAAAGCACGACTATACGGAAAAATGGGCCTATGAACTGGCATACCTCTACCATAGAGTCGGACTTACTACAGAATGTGTAGAAGAGTGCGATGAGATGTTTTTGTGGTTTGGTGAGGGAAGATATGTAATGAAAGCCCTTGAATTAAAGGCATTACATGAGCCTCTTTCTCCAGAACAACAAGACAGATACACAAGATGCAAGAGTGGCCTCACAAGTTCAGTGACAGAATCTGTTCTTGAAGAAAATGATTATATGACAAGGGAATCTGCTCAGGTAAAACAGCCTACAAAAGAGATTCCGCCTATCGATCCTTATTTTACCGGTCAGGCAGCTCAGCCACAGTATGGTCAGCAGTATGCAGATGAACAACAGATGGCCTATAATGCGCAGCAGTACCAGGATCAGAGCCAGATGGCATATGATCCAAATGCTTATGCTGCCAATAACTATAATGATCAATATAATACACAGTACAATGAACAGTATGGTGATCAATACAGTGATCAGTATACTCAGCAGTATGAACCGCAATACACTCAGCAACAGTATGAGCCTCAGTACAATGAGCAATACAATGATCAATATGATCAGCAATATGAACAGCCAGTATATTATCAGGATACACCTGCTACGGATGAGACCAAGATATATGGACAGGTAAATACAGACAATGATATTGAAATAAAGCCGGTAGATGTAGGCAACTTCAATACCATCAATCTCCAGGCAGCCCTTGCTGAGAGCCTTAAAGAAGTAATTGGTGAAGACGATTCTTCTAATTATTCTTCTGCAATGAATCTGGCGGGAGATACTGCACAACCTGATATGCAGGAAGTGTTCTTTAATACACAGGAGCAGGAGCCTGAAAAGATTGCTGCTAGTATGACCACAGAGTTTGAACAGACCTTGCAGAAAGAAGATCCAATTGTAAGAGCAGCCAGCAAGAGTAGAGAATACGCTTCTCCTGATAAGGATGTGGAGCCTGCAACTCAGAGTATATTCAGCAGAGTACCATTTGCTGATGAACCTCTGCAGGACGAAGTCCCAGGGGCTGTTATCAAGCCAAATGTCAGATATAAATCAGATACACACTTCGAAAATATCCTTTCACAAGATTATGACGGACAGATCAGTATGGTTGTTCAGGAGGAAAAACAGGTTGAGCAACAGATCACTGGTCAGATAAGTATTGCTGATTTCATGAACAACTGGGAACAGTACAAGAAAGACCAGCAAAAACAACAGTTGGATAGGATCAAGAAAAAAGTATCTGATGAGACTGGAGATATGTTTGCGGACTTTGATGAAAAAACAAAGGCCGGACTTCAGGAAAGAATTGAAAAAGCAATATCAGATGCACTTCAGCAGGAAAGAGAAGACAAGGCTACCGGAAGAAAGGCTAAAGAGCGCCATGAAGAGATGCTCAATGAAGCTATCACTAAGGTAGTAGATTCTGATGAAGAAGACCTTGAAGATGCTCAGCCAGGTTCAGTTGTCAAACCTGAAACAACCATAAAACCGGAAGTTTCTGGTGAAACAGAAGAAATCGAAGCTTCAATCGTTGAAGAGATCATGAATGAAGATACTCCAGATGATGAGGACATTCAGGAAGAATCTGTAACAGAAGAAATCGTTGAAGATGATGATACAGAAGAAATGCCTTCAGAAGACTCAGAGGATGAATCTGAGGCTGAGTCAGAGGATATAGCTGACAGCGAAGAATCAAAAGAGGACATTCCTGAGGATTCAGATGCTGAAGAAACTGATGAAGCAGAAGATGATGAAGAATCATCAAAAGCAGCTGATGAAGATACAGAACCTGTTTCAGAAGAGACAACTAAAGAAGAAACACCTTCGGATGAAAGTGAAGATAAAGCAACAAAGAAAAAATCTCCACAAAACGAAGATCATAAAAATACATCAAAAGAACATAAGCATGAAAAGGTTGGCGATAAAGAATCCAGAGAGATTGATGAACGTGTAAGAGCGATGACTCCTGAGGAAAAAGAACTTTTTGGACCTTACATACACCATCGTAAGTCTAGAAAGCAGATCATCAAAGCCATTGATTCTCTTAGCATGGCAGCTTACACTAATAACGCGATCGTTACTGGCGAAGAAGGAGCCGGAACAGTGAATCTTGCCAAAGGACTTATTAAGTCTGTACAAGTATCAGACTCTAATTTCTCCGGAAAAGTGGCTAAGATAACAGCTAATTCATTAAACAAAAAGAGCGTGAACACGATCCTTGAAAAGCTTTCCAATGGTGCACTCATCATTCAGAGAGCTACTGATATGAAGCCTGAAACTGTTAAGAACCTGCAGAACGCACTGCAGAATGAGAACAGAGGCCTCATCGTGGTCATGGAAGATAACAGAGCTGATATAGATAAGTTCCTTGAAGATAACCCATCACTTAAAGAGTGTTTCAATGTAAGAGTTGACATTGAAGCACTTGATGACGAGTCTTTGGTAGCTTATGCAAAACAGTACGCATTAGAAAGGGAATACGCAATCGACAACCTTGGTATATTGGCATTACATACCTGTATCGAGGAACGTCAGACACTTGATCATGACGTTACATTGTCAGAGGTAAAAGATATTGTTGATGACGCCATCTATTACGCAGACAAGCGAAGCATCGGACATTTTGTGGATGTACTTGTTGGTAAGAGATATGACGATCAAGATATGATCATATTACGAGAAAAAGACTTTATGCATTGAGGGGGCATCTATGGGTAATTCAGTTTTCATTTCTGAAGCTGATGAGTATTTGTTTGGGCAGGGTACTCATTATGATATTTATAAAAAATTAGGAGCACATCCATCAGAAGAACATGGCAAGAAGGGCATGTTCTTCGCTGTGTGGGCTCCTCATGCAGCAAGTGTACATGTTATTGGAAGCTTTAATAACTGGGATGAAGAAATGTATCCTATGACAAGAAGCAAGTCCTGTGGCATTTACACTATTTTTATACCCGGAGTTGGAACAGGAGAATTATACAAATACCTGATTCATACACCTGATGGTAGAAAATTGTATAAGGCAGATCCATTTGCCAATTATGCAGAGCTTCGTCCAGGAAACGCTTCCAGGACAACAGACCTCTCAGGTTTCAAATGGTCAGATGAAAAATGGTATGATTCTGTAAAGGATAAAGATCCTAATAAACAGCCAATTGCAATATATGAATGTCATATTGGATCATGGATGAAGCATCCGGACGGAACAGAAGATGGATTCTATTCATACAGACAGTTTGCAGACAGGATTGTAGACTATCTCAAGGAAATGAAATACACCCATGTAGAACTTATAGGTATCGCAGAACACCCATATGACGGCTCGTGGGGATATCAGGTAACAGGCTACTATGCACCAACAGCCAGATATGGCGAGCCAAAAGACTTTATGTACCTTGTAAATAAACTTCATAAAGCTGGTGTGGGAGTTATCCTTGACTGGGTACCAGCTCATTTTGCTACTGATGAATTTGCTCTTAGCAGATTTGACGGAGAATGCTTATTTGAACATCCAGACCCAAGAAAAGGAGAGCATCCTGACTGGGGTACCAAGATATTTAATCTTGAAAGCCCTGAGATCAGGAACTTCCTTATAGCCAATGCTCTTTTCTGGATCAAAGAATTCCATGTAGATGGACTTAGAGTTGATGCTGTGGCATCTATGCTATATCTTGATTATGGCAAAAAAGATGGCCAGTGGGTAAGAAATAAATACGGCGACAATAAGAATCTTGAAGCTATTGAATTTTTCAAGCACCTTAATAGTGTTGTAAGGGGAACATATCCAAACGTCCTTACAATTGCAGAGGAATCAACAGCATGGCCTAAAGTAACTGCAAGACCGGAAGAGGATGGACTTGGATTTACTTTCAAATGGAATATGGGATGGATGCACGATTTTTGTGAATACATGAAACTAGATCCATACTTTAGAAAAGGCGCTCATTATATGATGACATTTGCCATGAGTTATAATGAGGCTGAGAACTATATACTTCCACTATCTCATGATGAAGTTGTACATTTGAAATGCTCGATGGTAGAAAAGATGCCTGGATATAAGGTGGATAAATATGCCAACCTTAGAGTAGGTTATGCATACATGTTTGGTCACTCAGGCAAAAAGCTTCTTTTCATGGGCCAGGAATTTGGTCAGGAAAGAGAATGGAGTGAAAAGAGGGAACTTGACTGGTTCCTGCTTCAGGAAAATCTCAACAGTGGAATGAAAGACTATGTACGAGATCTTCTTGAAATCTATCGCAAGTATCCTGCTCTTTGGAGCGTAGATAATGATTGGGGCGGATTTGAATGGATCAATGCCGACGATCAGGATAGAAGTATATATAGCTTCTATAGACGTGCAGAGGATGGAAAGGATGATATATTATTTGTCCTGAACTTCACGCCTATTGAACGACAGGGATACCGAGTAGGTGTACCTTTTGAAGGAACTTACACACATATTTTGGATAGTGCTGATACTAAATATGCCGGAATGGGATCCCATGTCCCTGGCAGCATCCAAGCAGTAGAAGGCGAATGCGACAAAAAGCCATATTATTTGGAATTTGACCTGCCGCCATATGGTGCTGAGATTTTCAGATTTGATAATCCAGAGGCAGTTAAGCAAAGGTCTAAAATATCTGTAAAAAAATCAGAAAAGAAGCCTGAAACTAAGGAAAAAAAGCCAACTGCCAAGAAGACGACAAAAACTAAAAAAGGTTAAGATAATAATTTACTATGCCGAAATAAGAGGTGACGGATGATAATGTCCGTTACCTCTTTTTACTTTTTTCTAAAAAAGCGCAAGGCAGGGCATATATGATTAATTTTCAGACAATATCTGGTTTGGACACCAAAATGAACCCCAGGGACGGGGTCAACGGGTCATTTTATAAACCAGATATAGCCATGGCAAAAGGAAGTGCCTACGCTATTAACTTTAATTCCAATGAACTTAATAATGATGTATATAACGAGCAGGCTGACAGGACCAAAGAAGGTATTATGGAAAGTGCGGCCTCTGAAAATGTGGCAGTAGAAGAAAAATACAAGATCCTTATGGCCAATACCATGTCTCCGGAAGATTATTCAAAAGCAGCAAAAGAAGGCTTTGATTTTAATGAACTGGATCCGGAAACAGCAGTTACGATACTTGATAAGATCAAAAGCGTCCTGGTGCAGGCAGGTACAACTATAGAAGGCTACAATGATGACCTGAGCCTTGAACAGCTTACCAGGATAACCGGCAATAGTGGACTGGCCAATGCAATAAAGAACAACTTTAATGCCAATGACATTCCTATAACAAAAGAAATAGCAAAAGGAATAAAAGATATTTTTGATCAAATGTCAGAAATAAGAAAGCTTGATGAAAGTACAATGCGCTATATGACTGTAAACCAGCTGGAGCCGACTTTTGAAAATATCTATATGGCAGAGCATAGTACTAATGGCCAGACTAATGCAGGCAGAGGTTATTATGCACAGGACAGCTCAGGATATTATGCTCAGAAGGCTGATACGATCAATTGGGAGCAGATAGAAGGTCAGGTCAAGAGAGTTGTTGAAGAAGCAGAACTCAATGTGGATAACGAAGAGGTACTAAAGGATGCCAAGTGGATAATTCAAAATGGCATCATGTTGACATCAGATACATTAAAAAAAGTCGAGCAATTAAAAGAAATAGATTTTCCATTATCGGTTGATACTGTGGTTAAGGGAGTTATTAATGCCATCTCTAGTGGAAAACATCCGCAGGCAGGCAATGCTCTTGATACCGAGACAATAAATGAAAAGGCAAAGCGAATAAATGACAGAGTAAAAGAAATCTCTGATGAAGCAGTAAACAAAGTAGTTCTGACAGGAAGAAAAATAAATATCAAAAATCTGGATGATGCTCAAAGAAAAATTGATGCAGAACTATTGAACAAAAATAATATACAGCAACAGACAGGAAAAGACAGTACAAATACATTATCAGATACTGATAAACAAAAAGAACTCATGGCAAAAATGCAGCTGGAAGAAATCCGACTGACCATGAGCATTGAAACCAATATCAGATTATTAAGAAAAGGCATACATATTGAAACGGCACCTATTGAAAACGTGATCGAAGGCATACAGAAAGCAATGCGTGAAGACTATGTTGGAGAACAGGTGACAGACAGGATCACAAATGGCATCAGAACACCAGTTGATGAAAACACATTCGACAGTGTCCTAAATAGATTATCATTTTTGTCAAAAGCTCCAGTAGCAGTTGTGGGGCTTATGGAAGAGGAATTAAAGACTGCAACGATAGATGCAGTCATAACCTCAGCTCAAAAGCTGGAACAGGATTATTTAAAGGCAGGACTTGCATACGAAAATCTAATGACCAGACCTAGAAAGGATATGGGAGACAGCATAAAGAAAGCCTTTAGAAATGTTGATGATATTCTGGATGAAATGGGACTTGAGAAAACAGATGATAACAGGCGGGCAGTAAGGATCCTGGGCTATAACAATATCTCAATCGAAAAAGAGACTATTGAAGATGTAAAGCTTTGGGACAGTAAACTACGGAATCTGGTAAAAGAATTAAATCCAGCTACTGTTCTAAAGATGATAAGGGAGAAAAAGAACCCTTTGGATATGACAGTAGAAGAAGCACTGGAATATCTTGAAAACGATAATACAGAAGAAACAAAAGCTGATGAAAAATATGCCAGATTTTTATATAAGCTGGAACATAACGAAGAAATCACAGAAGAAGAACGAGAATCATTTATCGGAATATACAGATTATTCAACGTTTTAGAAAAAACAGGAAATGCTGCAATTGGAATCCTTCTGCAGACAGGATCTGAAATGACTATCAGTAACCTGTTATCTGCTAACAGAACTCTCAATGCAGAGAAAAAAGGGCTGGATTATCTTGTTAATGATAATTTTGGAGGACTTGAAAAAGGCACAGAAAAAAATGTAACGATTTCAGATCAGATAAATAGTGCATTTAATTATTATTCTGAAAAAGCCAGGAGCATATATAACAACATACAACCTGAAAAGCTTCATGCCTTTAATCCACAACCTGAAACCAACATAGTTGAACTATCTGAGGCAATGGAGACACTTCCGGAAGATGAAAAAGCAAATGAAGCATATTACAAAGAATTAGCTCTCCAGTATAGAAATACAATGACTTCCAGAGAAATCTCTCAAAATATAGAAATGCTGGAATTTTCCGGAATAGAAGTAAATGGCTATAACATCAGCGCAATGAATGCAGAGCGTTCAGGATTTAGAGGCCGCAGATCCCTTTGGGAAAAAGCTGAAGAAAAAGATGAAGGATTATCTGAGGAAATATCATCAATACAAGAAGAAATGGAAGATGAAGATTTTGACTCTAAATATTTAGGACACCTTAGCCGAATTAATGAGAGACTATCTGATATTCTTGAACATAACGCTGACAATTATGTAGATGTAAGGGCAATCTCTCTTTTGCATAAGCAGCTGAATGTTACATCACAGATGGCCGGCAATGGCAGCTATGACATACCGGTAGATATTGATGGACAGAAAATCTCAATGCATGTGGTTTTAAAACAGGATGATCTTTCAGGTACCAAAGTTGAGGCAGCAGTCAGAACAGATGAGTACGGATATCTGACAGCAACCATGCAGGTAAAAAATGACAGAATAGAAGGTGCCATCATGACAGACAGAGGAGAGACTGAGGAACAGGCAGAGTATATGAAAGCAGTAAGATCAAGACTTCAGACCAACCTTTCCAAAGCTTTTCCAAGGTATGAGACCAGTGAACAGGATTTAGTGGTATTGTACCGGACAATGGATCCAGGCCGGCTGATCACCGGATCGGGAAAAGGAATTTCCGATACTAGAGAATTATTAGGAATGGCTAGAGCTTTTATTAAAGCGTTATAAGATCGGAGGTTTCTATGAAAATTAATTACAATGTATCAGCAATGATAGCCAATAACGCACTTAAGACCAATGACAGTCTTCTTGCGGATTCTATAGAGAGACTATCCAGCGGATTAAAAATCGCTAATGCCAAAGATAACCCATCAGGACTTGCGATGTCCAGAAGAATGAATTCACAGATCAAAAGCCTTAACGTGGCTGGTGACAGTTCAAACGACGGAATATCTGTAATTGAAACTGCAGACGGTGCTTTGTCAGAAATACATGAGATCCTTCAGAGAATGAATGAACTTGCAATTCAGGCAGCCAATGGCACAGTCAGCTCCAGTGATAGAAAAAACATACAGGACGAGATCGATCAGTTAAAAGATGAAATAGACAGAATTGCAGAGTCTACTCAGTTTAATGGACAGAACTTACTTGATGGAAGCTTTGACCTTAAAGGCTATTCAACTATCAGCAGATGCACAGATGCAACCACAGAACCGCCAACATTTGCAGCATACGAAACAGATTCCACAATAAAAGTCAATTCATACTCAGATAAAATGGATGCTGATGTATATACAATTGGCGGATATAAAGAAATCACAGATGCCACGACAGGTGTCACAACATATCAGGGTACAGGTATCAGCTTAGAATTTGATGATTATAATCTCGTTACGCTGGTTGATGAAAATGGCTATGCCCAGTCAGAGCAGACTGTTACAGTATACGGATCAGATGGCTCTGTATATATGGAAAATGCTTCAGTCAGCGTGATTGACGATCTTGTTACGATCAAAGACCAGAAAGGTCATGAAATTGAACTTAAGGTAACATCCAGCATATCATCTCTTGATAAGATCCAGCTGGATCTGACTGCCAAAGGTGCCATGACCATGCAGGTAGGAGCTAACGAAGGACAGACTCTGGATATCAGGATACCAAGAACCAATCTCAGTAACCTTGGCCTTGAATATGTCGATTTTACAAGAACTATCAAAGAGGATGTTGCTTATAACGTATCACTACTGACTGCAGATGATACCACTACAACTCAGTCCTGGAATTCGATAGTTAGTACAGATGATCCGGCAACTACTGGAGAAACATCAGGATACAAGTATTATTTAAATACCTATATCACCAATAATCCTGATGCTACTGATGTTGAAGACTATCAGTCCATGGTAGACAAGATTGATGAGATCGCAGCCAAAACAGATTTAGTTGGAAATGCATATTCCACTGAAGAAAAAATAGAATTTTTTGCAAATACATATTACGTATCCAAGGACGTTCAGGAAACACTTGATGCTACAATTGCAGATACATCACTGACTGACGAGCAGAAAGGCATCAAAATATATAACATCCTGGCTACAGCAGAGGAAAATGGCAGAATCGCACCTTACACAGGAGTAGACGAAGCAATACAAAGAATCTCTGATGCCATAAATGAAGTGTCATCAATTCGAAGCAGACTGGGTGCATATGAGAACAGACTTGAACATACAACCAAGAGCATAGATGTTACAACAGAAAACATGACAGCTGCTTATTCCAGGATCATGGATGTCGACATGGCAGAAGAAATGACAGTATATTCAACTCAGCAGGTACTTTCTCAGGCAGGAACCTCAATGCTCGCGCAGGCCAATGAAAGACCTTCACAAGTACTTACACTTTTGCAGTAAATGAGATTTTGAAAGAGAAGGTGAGAACATGAATGCTGAAAAGAAGAAAAGCTATACCAGACGTATTACTACTGCCAATAAGACACAGATGATAACGATCTTATACGAGATCACATTAGAATACATTGATGAAGCAATACATTCCATTGACCAGAATAAAAACCAAGCTTTTGGAGATAGTATTCGCAAAGCCCAGAATTGTATAGATGAGCTGATCCTTTCAACCAATACTGAATATGAACTGGGAGTAAACTTTAAAAGAATATACTTTTTTGAAAAAAGGCAGCTGTTAAAAGCTTATGCCCAAAAAGATGTTCAGTATCTTATTCAGGCAAAAGGAATTTTTGAAAAGCTCCACGCTTCATATCTGGAATTGGAAAAACATGATAAAAGTGGGCCTATAATGGTCAATACACAGGAAGTTTACGCGGGTATGACCTATGGCAAATATAGCTTGTTGGAAAATATGACCTTTAACCAAAATCGTGGTTATATGGCATAAATTGGACACAAATATACGAAACATTAATCATTAGAAGAAAACAGGGACAAACAAACGTTTTTTGTAACGCTTGTAGTCCCTGTTTTTTAGCGGGTTACAGACAATTTGAGAATATTAAAAAAATGGAACCATCATAAAATATAGTGCAATTTTTACAAAAAACAAATTTTATGATATTTGCTATTTACAAATTTTTGTTTTACTGCTAATATCAATTTCGCGTTCAGGAAATGGTCAAAAGTCGATAATAACCGTCTTGGTTGACAGAGTTATACAGGCTATGATACTTTTCAAAACGCACACTAATACATCTGCTTGGCCGAAGCCGGTATTAGTTAAAAAAGTAATATGTCGTTAATATCTTTTTGAATCGGCTATCCACATTGCTAAACATAAACGCGTTACCGATTGCTGCTGATCGAAATCCGTTTGTATTATGCATTTTGGCGTTCTGCCAGAGGATTCCACCTCCGGATAATGTGCTTCACATAGCAAGCTTACATGAACGTCGTTTGTGATTAGTGCTAATTGTGACTGATTGAAAATTTCAACCGCTGTGGGAACAAAGCTTATTCTGTACTAGGAGTTGGGATGCTTATGTACGTGAATACGCTTTCAGTTCTCCGGTGGATTGAAAAAAGTTTTTAAGTTGAAATTACATTCTTTGTTATCAAGCCAGAGCGTTCAAGCTCTGCATAATAAGTATTTTATCAGGATACTTATTTCCATAGATAAACAATAATAAGGAGAAGCAATGCATAATAAGGACATTATAGTTATTTGTGACGAAGAAGTAGACTATTGTTATAAACTTGATGAATATCTAAGAGCCAATCTGAATCTGCCTTTTGAAATATATGATTTTACAGATGTGGCAAGTTTAAAGGAATTTAATAAAAAAGAAAATATCGCAATACTGGTCATTTCATCCAAGGCATATAAAGAGCTTGATGAAAAAATGTGTTCCAATGTTTTACTGCTTGAAGATGAGGATATGACAGAACAGTATGTGGCAGAAGGAGAGGATTTTGTCCACATTAGTAAATATGTTCCAAGTCGCATAGTATTGAACAATCTTTTGGATGTATGTATGGATATTCCGGGAAGCATCGGCCTTGCTAGAACGGATGGGATGGGCAACATAGAACTGATTGGTTCATACACACCTTTGGACAAGGCAAGCCAGCTTTTTGCAGCCATGGAGATAGGAGCCAAAATAGCAGAAAAAGAAAAAACACTTCTTATCGACATGGAGCCTTTCTCTGGGATGGAACTATATACCAAGGAACACTATCATGAAAATCTGGCAGATCTAATGTATTATCTCGAATGTAACCCTGACAAATTTTTATTATATTTTGACAGGATCACGCAACAATATAATGATCTCAAGATAATACCACCGGTGGTGGCTCCTTCACTGATCCAGACTATAACATATGATCAGTGGATTAAACTGATTCAGGAAATAGCAGCCAGGACAGATATTAAAAAAATAATTCTTAATGTGTCCGAATCAGTAAATGGTCTATATGATCTATTAGCTAAATGCAGCAAGATATACTCCATTCTTGGAGATGATATCATTTCCCAAAATATTTATGCACAATATGAAAAAATGTTAAAGGAAAACGAATATGAAAATATCATTGCAGCAACTACAGGGCTAAAACGCCCTATGTACATAGCAAATGGTGAAACTAACCAGGTAGCATATAAACGCTGGACCAAGGAGTTTATGGATTGAGGAAGCAACAATGGAACATAATAAATTAAAAAAGATCGTAAAAGAAAGCTTTTTATCTACAATAGATTTTTCGCGAGATGTATCAGATGAAGAGATCATGAATCTGATTGATGAAAAGATTGCAAAAGAAAGCCGTAACCTGGATATAACCATCGAGCAGAAAAAAAGACTTAGAAATGAACTATTTGATTCTGTAAGAAGATTGGACGTATTGCAGGATCTGGTGGACAACCCAAGTGTCACGGAAATTATGATAAACGGACCGGATGACATATTTATAGAGAAAAGCGGACAGCTGATGAAATACAATATGTCTTTTGAAAGCAAAGGAAAACTAGAAGATGTAATTCAGCAGATCGTTGCAAAATGTAATCGTGTTGTAAATGAATCATCGCCAATTGTTGATGCGAGGCTGGAAAACGGCTCACGAGTGAACATAGTATTGGCTCCGGTGGCATTAAATGGCCCAATAGTCACTATCAGACGATTCCCGGATAAGCCTATTACTATGGACAAGCTTATAGAGCTGGGTTCCATACCCCCATATCTTAGTGAATATATAAGTGTCTTGGTCAAGGCCGGATATAATGTCTTTATATCAGGTGGAACCGGATCTGGAAAGACCACTTTTCTTAATGCAATATCAGATAGTATCCCAAAAGATGAAAGAGTAATAACTATAGAAGATAATGCAGAATTACAGATAATGGGAGTTGACAACCTTGTAAAGCTGGAAACCAGAAATGCCAATGTGGAAGGCTGTAAAGAAATCTCTATAAGAGATCTGATAAAGTCCTCCCTACGTATGAGACCTGACAGGATTGTAGTTGGTGAAGTAAGAGGCGGAGAATGTCTGGACATGCTACAGGCAATGAATACAGGTCACAAATCAATGTCCACAGGCCACGCCAATAGCGCCAGAGATATGCTGTCCAGAATCGAAACAATGGTCATGATGGGTATGGAATTGCCGCTACCGGCTATTCGAGGACAGATAGCATCCGGAATAGATATTATAGTACATCTTGGAAGACTAAGGGATAAGACTAGAAAGCTACTTGAAATATGCGAACTTGAAAAAGAACTTGATGAACTGACCGGAAGAATAAATGTCAGACCACTATACAGATACGTGGAAACCGGAGTGGGACCAAATGGACGAATACAAGGAGAATGGGAAAAAATAAATGAACTTAAATATACTGAAAAGCTACTGGCAGCAGGCCTTACATTACCGTCTACGTAAAGAGGATATTGGAATAATCATAAAAGGAGTAGGTATATGCTTCTTATTTGGAATCACATTTTATGACTCTGTAATAGCTGCAATACTTCTTTTTCCACTGATCATCCCCTGGTTTATTTATGAGAAAAATAAGGAAGGCATCAAAGATTGTAAAGAACTTGGTATCCAATTTAAAGACGCAATGCTCTCGGTTACGACAGCAGGAAAAGCCGGATACTCAATAGAAAATGCATTTTCAGAAGCATGCAATGACATGGCAGCGCTGTACGGCAAAAAAAGCAAGATTTACAAAGAGATGAAGAGGATAACCATAGGATTGAGAAACAACATAGTTCTTGAAGACTTATTAAAAGATCTGGGTTACCGAAGCCGAAACAGGGACATTCAGGAATTCGCAACAGTTTTTGCTGTAGCTAAACGAAGCGGAGGAAATATGACAGAGATCCTGAATGCTTCTATCAACATGATCAGCAGACGTATTGAAGTAGAAAAGGAAATAGATGTCATGATCGCTTCAAAAGAAATGGAAACAAGAATAATGGAAGGTGTTCCCTTTTTCATTATCCTGTACGTAAGTCTGACCAATAAAGGATTCTTTACACCGCTGTACCACAACTTTTTAGGTATAGGGATCATGACCGCATGTCTGTGCGTTTATCTTGTTGCTGTATACATGGCAGAGAAGATCATAGACATAGAGATATAAGAGGAAAAGGTATGAATGTAATTATATATGTGCTTGTGGCGCTAATGCTTATACTGCTTTTATTCCTCTCCAGAAATATCAAAGTCAAAGGACAATCTGGAGGGATAAAGACAAGATATAGAAAAATGGCTGTATACATATATGACTTTCTTGAGGAAAAAGAAATCTTGAAAAAGAAAGATCTGGCACGGCTTAGCATGCAACGGCTATATCCCAACAAAAAGCCTGAAGAGGCAACGCGCAATTACTATATTGAAAAAATAGAATTGGTACTGTACCTGATCACAGCAGGATGTTTTCTATCTATAGTAGCCTTTGCAACCTCTCATAATGATGCTCTTACTTCTAATGAGTATGGCACATATCTTGAGAGAAATGATTATGGAGAAGGCAGCAAAAGAGAATATATCCAGGCAAGCGAATCGGGAAATAAAATAGCTAAGTTTGAGATTGAACTTGAAGAAAGAAGATATACCAAAAGCGAAGCAGAAAAATTATATGTTGAGGCAGCTAAAATAATTGGAAAAAGGATTTTAAAAGACAATTCCAGTCTGGATGAAGTATCCTCTGATCTTGATCTTATAGATTCCTTAGAAGGCTATCCCTTTGAAATAATCTGGAAAAGCAGTGATACCAACAGGATCCATAGCGATGGAACCCTTGAAATGGAAGGAATCTATGAACTGCCTGAAGAAGGTGTTTGTACGGTCCTGCTTGCAACATTTAAATATTACGACTACTCGTGGATACAGAGTATTCCGATCAGGATCGTTTCGCCTGAAGAATCTGAGATTGAAAAACTGACAAGAAAGTTAAATGAATCACTGGCCTATCAGCAGAGCGAATCAATATACGATGAAGTCATGTATCTGCCAGAGACAGATGAAAGCGGAGAACATGTATTAAACTGGAGCAGACATATTAAAGACAATAGTATATACATATTTGTTCTGACTATGGCAGCAGCAATAGTAATATATATATCCAAAGACCGGGATCTAAGGTCTGATGTTGAGGAGAGAAGACGTCAGATGCTTCGCAAATATCCTCAATTCATTAGTCAGATGGTGCTATATTTGGGCGCCGGTATGACTGTCAGAAATATTTTTCAAAAGTTATCCAAAGATTCCTATGAATATGGAAAGAAAACAGATTATCTCAGTGCAGAAATAAAAAGAACTGTATACGAAATGAACAGCGGAATCTCAGAGCAGGATGCATATGAGAATTTTGCTGATAGATGTGGACTTCAGCAATATACAAGGTTTGCAACTCTGTTATCTCAGAACCTTAGAAAAGGAAACAGTGAATTATTGAACCTATTGCATGAAGAGTCCGTTAAAGCTTATGAAGAGCGAATGGACCTGGCAAGGAAAATGGGAGAAGAAGCAGGAACTAAACTGCTCGTTCCTATGTTTATGATGCTCCTGGTTGTCATGATAGTGATCATGATACCGGCATTAATATCATTTTGAGTAAACGCCATAAGGCTTTTACATATAAAAAATTATTTAATGGAGGAATTAAAAAATGAAGAAAATTATCGAAAAAGGAAGACTATTAAGCGCAAAGGCAAGATACTTTGCACAGAACTTTGGTCAGGACGAGTCAGGAATGGGAACTGTTGAAGTGGTACTCATTATCGTTGTGCTGATTGGCCTTGTAATGGTATTTAAGGACCAGATCGATGGAATCATCGAAGATGTTTTTAGAACAATAAAGGCAGATACACGTGTTATCACAGGTTAAGGGATATATGACAGTTTATCTGTCATTATCCATAAGTATTATTTTATCACTGATTCTGACTCTATATAGTGGAGCCAGGATCGGTGCAATCAAAATGAAAGTTGAATGTAGCACAGATATTGCGATGAATTCAATACTGGCTGAATACAATAGAGCCCTGTTTGAAAGATATGGACTTCTATTGGTAGACACCTCTTATTGCACAGATGTACCGGGAATAAACAATGTTGAAGATCATCTTAAGTATTACATGAACAAAAATCTTGAACTGACCACATTGGGCAAAATAGAAAGAGCCAGTACTTTGCTTAGATTAAAGTGTGAAGATGCAAAGGTTACAGGAGTAAGTTTTGCATCAGACAACAATGGAGCTGTTCTTAGAAGACAGATATTGTCTTATATGGAAGCGGAACCTATTGAAGGAATCCTGGCAAGCGTAACTGACAACTTAAGCATAGTCCGATCCAGTGGTATGGACAGCAGAGATGTTTTGGCTCAGGCAAGAGAAAATTCGGCTGCAATAGAGTCCTATGAACTTCCCAAGATCATTAATGAAAAAGGTGAAGAAGAGGAACAATTTTTTGAAGATCCGGTAAAAGATATATGGTCCATTACAGGCGGTGGTATTTTGCCACTGGCAATACCAGATGCAGCGCAGATTTCTGACAAAAATGCTCCTGTAAATCTTTTATTGTCCCATAGACAGTTAAATAAAGGTACTGAACTGGATGATGCTGAAGATTTGTCCATAACAGAAATTGCACTCATTGATCAATACATAATGGAACAATGCGGAAGTTATGGAAGACTTCGCGACGGTTCAGAGCTTGATTATGAATTGGAATATATATTAGAAGGAAGTGGAAGCGACAGATACAATCTTGAAAGCATTGCCAGCAAGCTATTTGCATGGAGAGCAGCATCCAATGCTATCTATATTTTTTCCGATTCAACTAAAAAAGCAGAGGCTGAAGCAGTAGCTACTGTGCTTACCGCACTGATATTTCAACCAGAACTGTGTGATCTTGTAACTAACGCCCTATTATTTGCATGGGCTATTGTAGAATCTGTCAGCGATTTAAAATGCCTGTATTCCGGAGGAAAAATACCTCTTTTGAAAGATCAAAATAGCTGGAGAACAGACCTCTCTGGACTTTTAAACAGATCCTTTGGAGGCGGCGAAGATAAGGGGGCAGGTCTTAGTTATCAGGATTATCTGCGCATAATGCTATTTTCCCAAGATCTAAATATCAAAACCCAGCGTTTAATGGATGTCATGGAAATGGATATTAGGAAAACACCTGGAAATGAGACATTTATGATGGATTACTGTATGGATGTTTTTTGCGCAGAAATAAAGGCTATAAGCAGATTTGGCTATAAAGTAAAAATAGAAAGAATATACGGTTATGAAAAATACTCATAAGAAGCAGATAGCGATGTCCTTTTCCAATCATATCATCGCTATTACTACCAAATTCATAAGGCTTCTCCGGGCAGCAAGGCGATGGAAGAGGATATCGTTATCTGCTTCTATTACTGTAGAGGCATCTATGGTATTGCCCTTCTTTCTCTTTTTCTTCCTGAACATCCTTAGCATGTTCAATATATTAAAAATGCAAGGTGACATCGAAGCAGCACTTCACCAGACCGGCAATAAGATCGCGGAAGAGACCTTTTTTGTCAGGTATGGACTTGAAACTGTAGGGATAGATATAGGAGATAGCGATATTCTTAGCTCGGCAGCAGATTTACTTTATGCCGACAGTGAGATCAAAAAGTATCTTGGCAAAGAATATCTGGATAATAGCTGCATCTTAAATGGAAGTGAAGGATTGACCTTTTATAAATCCATGCTTTCACCTGACGCGGATATAGTCAATATTGTGGCGTCATATAAGGCAAAGCCCTATGTAGGCCTGTTTGGCTTTTCGGCATTTCCTATCGAAAACAGATATTACGGACATGCCTGGACTGGGTATGATCATGAGCATCCATTGGGAATTGCAGGATCTGGAGAAGAGGAACTTGTTTATGTAACCGAATGGGGAGAGGTGTACCACAGAAATATCGATTGCACTCATCTTAAATTATCGATAACTCCTGTAGATGTCTCTACTGTTAAACATCAGAGAAATGAAGGAGGCGGACGGTACTACCCCTGCGAATATTGTAAAAATAATGAAAAGAAAGGCATTGTGTATATTACAAACTTTGGAAACAGGTATCATACCAGCATAACCTGTCAGGGATTGAAGAGAACTATATATACAGTGCCACTGAGTGAAGCGGGACTACCGCCTTGCTCAAAATGTGGAGGATAAATGTTTATAAATATAATAATACTGGCCACTTTGGTCTTAGCCAGTATCTCGGATATAAAAAACAAGACTGTTCCAATGTGGATGATCATCATACCCGGCCTGGTATCACTAGCATCAAGCGCTTATAGGATTTTTTTTTGCATAAAAGATGTTACTGAAATAGGATACAGCCTCATACCCGGCCTATTCCTCATCCTGATAGCTTTTATTGCCAGGGGTGCAATGGGATATGGTGATGGGATAATGCTCATTGCAGTTGCACCTGCATTTGGAGTAGAGAAAGTATGCTTTGGCTTGATGCTTGCACTCTTTCTAAGTGCTGCATCTTCAATAATCCTTCTTATTGCAAAAAAAGCCGGCCGACATACTAGTTTGCCATTTATACCTTTTTTAACAATAGGACTTGGAGGTGCATCAATTGCGTTTCTTTAATAAAAAAGTAAGTGCCTACTATACAGTAGAAGCATCTTTTGTGATCCCAATGGCAATTGGCACTATAGTTTTTATTTTGTACGCAGCCTTTTACCTTTATGGCAGGTGTATTCTTTCCCAGGACTGTTACATATTGAGCTTTAGGGCCAGCAAAGTCACAGAAGAAATGAATATGTCTGAAGAACAATTCGTGTCTAACAGACAGAGTGAGCAGTTTGGAAATCGTTATTTTGGAAATAACAGGCCTGACATCAAGACGGTAAAAGAAGGCAAAAATATAACAGTTACGGCAACAAATTCAAGCAGACACAGAGCTATGGCTGGGTATTTTATCATGCCCGGTTCGAAGTGGGGATATACTGCCAAGGGAAAAGCCAGAGAAAGCGATCCGCCTCACAACATGCGGTTGGCCAAACGTATGGTAGATATTTGTAGAGAGATAAAGGACTAAATACATGGAAATAAAATATCATAGAGAGTTAAATCATAATTATCTGATCACCCAATATACCGGTGATAATGACGGATATAAATACAGGATGCTGGAAACCAATAAATTAAAAGGTTTTCTTAATGTCAGCAAAAGAAATATCAATTTAGAAAGTTATCTTTTTTATGACATTACATCTATGCAGAGCTTATCTAACATTCATTCTATACGAGGAATGACAGCTATCGAAGTAAAGACATTACTTAAAGACATCAGAGCAGCCATTGAAATTGCTGCAGAATATTTACTGGATGAAAGCGGAATAGTTTTTTCTCCGGAATGTATTATGGAAAACCTCACAGATAAGCGATATTACTTTGTTTACTCTCCTGAAGAGAATAATGATCATACATTTCAAACCTTTGCGGAAGAGCTTCTGAATCTGATAGATCAAAATGACGATGAGGCTATCCAGATTGTATATAATCTCTGTCAGCTGTCTGAACGCCCCGGGACTATGGTCTCTACTACCATAGATATGGTGTGTGCGGCCAATGACCATGAAGAAAAAGTGGATAACACTCCTACCAGGACTCTTGGACCTCAAAACAAATATATAGAAGAAACTGAATTTGTAGAAGAGGAAGATTCACCAATAAAAGAAGCCCCTAAGGAAAAACTCCCAAAAGGAACTGTAACATACGCAATTGTCGGAGCAGCATTTGTTATTCTTATGGCCTTTCTTCTATATATAAGGAATAATTATTTGTTAACGGAAAAAGAAAATATCATCACACTATCGATAATGGCGCTGTCATTTTTGATGACTGTTTTATCAGCAAGTGCAGTTGCGCTAAAGGTTAAAAATAAGGAAACTTCATGTGATGAAGACGAGCCTGAGTATGAAGAAAGAATAATAAATACTGAACAAACAATTCCCAGAACAACCAATAGCCCTTATGAAAAATATGCACCTCAGGAAGAAGAGTATGGGCAGACGGTAGTATTAAACGGATATATGGAACATTCAATAGGAAGACTCTATGGAAAAGACAATGGCAAAACAATAAATATCGACCTTGATAAACTTCCGATATCAATAGGCAAGATTGAAGGAATGGTAGATATTAAACTATCGGATGCATCTATAAGCAGGATCCATGCGCGAATAACAGCAGGAAGAGACGAAGAAGTGATCCTTGAAGACATGAATTCAACTAACGGAACATTTCTTAATGGAATCAGACTTAAACCTCAGGAAAAAGTTGTGATCCAGCCTGGAGATGAAATTAGGCTTGGACAAATTCGATTTGATTATCGTTGACCTTTCATTAAACACAAATGTGAGTTTATGATATAATTAAAAAAAGTGTCGATTTGGAGGGGGTCTCTTATGAAAATCAACATTTACTATGGCGGACGTGGAATTATTGATGATCCTACCTTATATGTCATATCCAAAATTACAGATGTTTTTAACGAATTAAACGTTAAGGTTGAAAGATTTAATCTCTACGAACAGAAAAGTAATATTACAGCCCTGGCCAATACATTAAAAGATGCAGATGGAATAGTCCTTGCATCTACTGTAGAATGGTTTGGCGTAGGTGGATATATGATGCAGTTTTTGGATGCCTGCTGGCTCTATGGTGATAAGGAAAAGATCAGGAAAATCTATATGTCTCCGATCGTTATGTCTACAACCTATGGAGAAAGAGAAGGCATGATGCATCTGGCAAGTGCATGGGAGATGCTCGGTGGACTTCCTTGCGACGGTATGTGCGGATACATTGCAGATACCACTGTTTTCGAAAGCAATGCAGAATATGCAAGGCTAATAGAAAAGAAAGCTGAAAATATATACAGAACGATCAATCAAAAGATTGCTTCTCTGCCATGCAGTAATCAGGCAGTAAGCAATATGGTATCCATTACTCAGGGTATGGACCTTACCCCTCAAGAATCAGAACAACTATCAGAATATGTATCTGATGCCAAGTATGTACAAAAGCAAAAAGAAGATCTGAAAGAACTGACTGATCTGTTTAAGAACAAGCTTGGTCAGGAACAAAAATCAGCTGACGTTGAAGAATACTCCAATAAATTTGAGAAACGTTTCAAAATGGGAACTGGTGTCACAGCCAAATACAGACTTATGTTTACCGATGCCAACCAGGGAAAAGATTTGCTCATAGATGTTGGACTAAGAGATTGCAGATGCAGCTTTGATTCTGATACTGAAGCAGATGTCACTATATCAATCACTACAGATACTCTAAATGATATCCTGGCTGGAAGAATGACATTCCAGCGAGCTTTCATGGCAGGTGATATGAAGATGAAAGGTGACTTCAAACTTCTTCGCAGTATGGATCAGATATTTGAATTTATGGAGCATTGATGCAAGGCAATAATAATATAAATACTCAGGATGAAGCATATAATGAATACTGGCGGGTAAGAAAACAGATTACCCTTGAAAGCTATGTTACTCTTTTTCTGATCATGCTAAATTGCTTTATACTAGTGGCGTGCTTCTTTGAAGGTGAGATCCTGTATGCAAATGGAGCATTGGTAGCAGATAAAGTGATCCAAAATAAAGAAATCTACAGAATGATAACTTCTTTATTTCTACATGCGGATTTAGAGCACTTGTTTGGAAACATGATAATGCTATTATTCATTGGACCACCCCTGGAAAAAGTTGTAGGGCATCTATGGTTTGGCTTAATTTATTTCGGCGCCGGAATAGCAGGAAATATTTTTTCTATCATATATGAAAAACTATCAGGCGGTATATGGATCAGCTATGGTGCCAGTGGAGCTGTATTTGGAATTGTAGGAGCAATGGGACTCATCATATTTTATAATCGAAAGAGATTAAAGCAGATGGGATCCAGCCTGCCTGTAAGAATGCTGTTTATGCTCATATATGCAATATATAGCGGCTTTACCAATACTTCTGTCAATAATGCAGCACACATAGGTGGCCTGCTTTTTGGAATTTTAACAATGTTAATAAATGTTTTATTATATAGAAGAAATACAAAATTGGAGGTATATCTATGAAAGATCCGAATTGCATATTTTGCAAAATAGCAAATGGGGAGATCCCGTCAAACACAATATATGAGGATGATAGCTTTAGAGTGATCCTTGATAATGGACCGGCAACAAAAGGTCATGCATTGGTATTGCCAAAAGATCATTATGCTGACATATTTGCAACTCCTGAAGATACAGCAGCAAAAGCAATGATAGTTGCCAAAAAAGTATCTGAAAAGCTTAAGGCTAAACTTGGTTGTGAAGGCCTCAATATAGTTCAGAATAATGGAGAGGTAGCAGGTCAGACTGTAAAACACCTCCACATTCACCTTATTCCAAGATATACTGATGACGGACAGCATATATTATGGAATCCAACAAGCCCATCAGCAGAAGAACTTGCCAGCATCAGAGACAAGATAAACAATTAAAACAGTGTATAATTCCTGACATTGGAATAATGTCAGGAATTAAATTAAGAAAGTGCATAAAAGCAATTGACAAAGGTACTAATAGTTATGTATAATTACTCTTGCGTCAAAAATGTAGTATTTTATTAGCTACTTGGATGTAAGCAGTGCTACATAGCAGGCGTATAACAGTTTTATAGTTATTGGTAGAGGTAATTCAGACATGGAGAAATACTCAAGTGGCTGAAGAGGCGCCCCTGCTAAGGGTGTAGACCGCTAACGCGGTGCGCGGGTTCAAATCCCGCTTTCTCCGTTTCGTTTTATAGCTTTAAGCTAGAAAAGAATCTTGGAAAGAAATACCAAACAAGGTTCTTTTTTTATCGCTAAAAAACAGGTTGAAAGATTTGAAATAAACTTTTTAAAAAAGTTCTTGCAAATGAAAAACCTCGGTGCTATAATACGAAATGCCCGCTCAAAAGGGCGCGGCGCTTGAAACTGAAAGGTTTCAAGAAAAATAAAAAAGTTCTTGACAGCAAACGAACGAAGTGATATCCTAACAGAGTTGCTGCGAGAGATGCGGCAAGAACAAAGCACTTTGACAAATAAACAGTAATGCAACCCTGAAAAATTCATTGAATTTATTCAGAACAACTTATGACAACCAGCCGGGAGTCATAAGTATAAACAAACCAAAAGTAATAACGGACAGGACTAGCAAATAGTCTTGTGCCGAGATTGAACTATTAACTTGAGAGTTCGATCCTGGCTCAGGATGAACGCTGGCGGCGTGCCTAACACATGCAAGTCGAACGGAGTTTATTTATTTGAGACCTTCGGGTGGATTATTTATAAACTTAGTGGCGGACGGGTGAGTAACGCGTGGGCAACCTGCCTCATACTGGGGGATAACAGTTGGAAACGACTGTTAATACCGCATAAGCGCACGGTGTCGCATGACACAGTGTGAAAAACTCCGGTGGTATGAGATGGGCCCGCGTCAGATTAGCTAGTTGGTGAGGTAACGGCTCACCAAGGCGACGATCTGTAGCCGGACTGAGAGGTCGGACGGCCACATTGGGACTGAGACACGGCCCAAACTCCTACGGGAGGCAGCAGTGGGGGATATTGCACAATGGAGGAAACTCTGATGCAGCGACGCCGCGTGAGTGAAGAAGTATTTCGGTATGTA